>OBEQ010557030.1_pt1 | contig 24585 bp, 27 predicted proteins | sample 1670901 | NCBI WGS metagenome assembly OBEQ01 (sample SAMEA104232315, study PRJEB22302) | groundwater metagenome | biome: forest; feature: aquifer; material: groundwater | place: USA | collected 2011-08-07 | depth 5.4 m | reverse complement strand
GCACAATCCGTCTCATACTTTTTGCCGTCGGCGGCGGGCAATTTCAGTCCGTGACAAAATGTCACGACCTCACTTCCTTCCTCTTTGAGCCTCTGTTTGAGCTTCCTCCAATAAGCCCCCGAATCCGGGCTGTCAGTGAGCGCATGACAAATGTCAATAACCGAGAACCACCACTCATTCTCATGAATGATTTTTCTGATTTGCTTTCCCTTGAAGAGAGCAATTTTTGTTTCCATAAATTCCTCACTTTGGTTTTCGCGCCACCACGCGTAAATGCCCACTCTCGCCCACCTGCGCCAACGCCGACTGCAACGCGGCCCGCACAGCGCGGTCGCGCGGCGACGTGCCCCACAACAATTCCTGCAACGCCGGCGGAAAATTGCTGGACTGATCCGCCCAACCCGCCGCAATATTTTCGACATCCATACGACCGGGCGTGGTGCAGGATTCGATGTGTAAACCAAGTTCAGTCAACAACCGCGTCACCGTGACCGCAGAAAATAGCTGCAAAAATGGAAAACAAAAATTGGGGTGCCGCGCGTGCAACAACCGATATTCCAACGCCGCGACGTTCGGCGTGGTCAGCAACACGACGCCGCCCGGTCGCAGCAACCGCACGGCGTGTTGCAACAATGCGCGCGGTTCGTGCACGTGCGCAATAATTTCCCACGCCGTGATCACATCGAAGCTTGCGGCCGGCCAACGCGGCGCGGCAGCGACGATGTCGGACGCCACATCAAATTTTTTCTCGCACGCAATGTTCCGGGCCGCACGATTGGGTTCAACGCCAGCACAGTTCCAACCGTCGGCCGCCGCCAGCTCCAGAAACGTGCCGATGGAACACCCCACATCCAGCAAACGCCGCTCCCCATCGTGCGCCGCACACTCACGCACCGCCGCAACCCGAGGACCAAACAACTGCGCGCTCCGCACTGGTGCGGTCGGCAATAAAATTTTTTCCTGAAAGAACGCGGCGGATTTGGAATTGGCGTAATAATCCTCGAGTACCGTCGGCGGTGGACACGGTTGCAGATGCACAAGACCGCACGTCACACAACGCACGTAGGCCAAGTCGTCGTGTGCAATCCATGCACGATGCGAATATTCACCACACAACGGACACGCGCGCCGCGGCCACGCGGCTGCATTGGCAAACAGCTCGGCTTGGTCGAGTTGCTGCAATTGCCGATACTGTTCGTGCAAATGTTCCGGTCGAATTTTAGTATGATTTCTCAAGTGACCATCCCCCTCACCCAACCCTCTCCCCAATGGGAGAGGGAGATCGATGTCCCGCAAAAAACGCGGGACGCGTCTGTGGGGAAAATTTTTCCGAGTAGATTCTCTTTGTCAGTCCCAACTTCTATTGCTACACTGCGCGCACATTTATAGTGTGGTGCGCCACGAGTGGCAACAACGCAATCGAGCAAGGACACAAATCGTATGGATCTTCGCAATGCAACGGTACTGATTACGGGCGGCACCGGTTCCTTCGGACAAAAATGCGTCGACATTTTACTGCGCGAATTTTCACCGCACAAAATTATTATTTTCAGTCGCGATGAACTCAAACAATCGCAGATGCAAGAGCGCTTCACCAGTCCCAGTTTGCGCTATTTCATCGGCGACATTCGCGACAAAGAACGGCTCATGCGCGCGCTGCCCGGCGTGGATTACGTCATTCACGCCGCCGCGCTCAAACAGGTTCCCGCGCTGGAATACAATCCCTTCGAGGCCATTCGCACCAACATCATTGGCGGGTACAACGTGTTGTCGGCCGCGATCGATTGCGGTGTAAAAAAAGTCGTCGCGCTCTCCACCGACAAAGCGGCGAATCCGATCAATCTGTACGGCGCCACCAAACTCTGTTCCGACAAACTCTTCGTCTCCGCAAACAGTTTGGCGTCGGGTCGCGACACCAAATTTTCCGTGATCCGCTACGGCAACGTCATCGGCAGTCGCGGGAGTGTCATTCCACTCTTCTTGCGACAACGCGCGAGCGGCAAAGTCACCATCACCGACGATCGCATGACCCGTTTCGTCATCACACTCGATCAAGGCGTGCGTTTTGTGTTGCGCTGTTTGTCACACATGGTCGGCGGCGAAATTTTTATTCCAAAAATTCCCAGCGTGCGCATCACCGATGTCGCACAGGCGATGGCCCCCGAGGCGCAATGCGTGGTCACCGGCATTCGTCCCGGCGAAAAATTGCACGAGGTCATGATTCCGGAAGACGACTCGCGCCACGCCATCGAACTCGCCGATTATTTTATTTTGCAACCGCAATTTCCCTGGTGGGATCACGAATATCTGGCGCGAAAATACACCGAGGCCAAACCGTGCGCCGACGGTTTTCGTTACGCGAGCGATACCAACACGCAATGGCTCGACGTGCAGGGCATTCGCGACCTCGTGAAAAATAATCCGGTCGACGCATGAAAATCGCCGCGCTCATCGAAGCCCGCATGACCTCCAGCCGCTTGCCCGGCAAAGTATTGCTGCCCGCGTGCGGTCGCCCACTACTCGATCACATGATCGATCGACTGCAACGCATGCACACGATTCACGAAATTATTGTGGCGACAACAACGAACCGCGACGACGAGCCGATTGTTGCACTCGCGCAACAACGCAACGTCGGATGTTTTCGCGGCAGCGAAGACGATGTCTTGGGTCGCGTCGTCGGTGCGGCGCAACAGTATGCGGTCGATGTCATCGTCGAAACCACCGCCGATTGTCCGCTCATCGATCCGCAAGAATCCGACAAAGTCGTGCAGCGATTTTTGGAAGGCGATGTCGATTATGCCAGCAATGTCTTGAAGCGCAGCTATCCGCGCGGCCTGGACACGCAGGTGTTTGCGACGAAAACACTCGCCGCCATTGAACAACGCACCACCCACGCCAGTGACCGCGAACATCCCACATTTTTTATTTACAACCACCCGCAGGAGTTTCGACTCGCCAACGTGCTCGCACCACAAAATCTCACGCAACCCGATTTGCGACTTACCGTGGACACGCCGGAAGATTACGCACTCATCACACATATTTTCGACGCGCTGAGTCCGACCAAACCTGATTTTCTTTTGGCAGATATCTTTGCGCTGTTGCAGCAACATCCCGAATGGCTCGCACTCAATCGCGACATCCAACAAAAAATCCCTACCTATGGCTGAGCCGAAAAAATATCGCGCGGCCGTTATCGGTTTGGGGCAGATCGGGAGTCGCTACGCCGAGGACGCCAAACGGCGCGGGATTGCCACGCACGCCGCCGCCTTCGCCGCGCATCCGCGTTGCACACTCGTTGCCGGCGTGGACACCATCGCTGCGCAACGTCGTGCGTTCCACACACGCTGGCCGGACGCACGTGTCTATTCGAATGCTGCGCAGATGTTGCAAACCGAATCGCCCGACATTGTGAGCATCGCCAGTTCCACCGACACCCACACGGAAATTTTGCGCACACTCTTGCGCGTCACCCCAACTCCGCGCGCGATTTTTTGCGAGAAACCGCTCGCGCATTCACTGGGCGCACTTAAAACATTGTTGCCGAAATTACAACGCACGCCCTTTCCCATCCTGCTGAATTTTTCACGACGTTGGGATCGCGTGCATCAGGCACTCGCCCACGACATCGCGCAAAAAAAACATGGCGCGCTGTTGCACATCGACACCTATTACACGGGCACACTCGCCAACATGGCGTGTCATCTCATCGATGGATTGCGCAGTCTGGTCGGCGACATCGCGTGGGTGCAATCCGTCCCGCCGTGGCCCGCGCGCGACACCGATCAGATCAGCGCGCTGCTGGGATTCGCAAAGCCGCATCACCCTTGCGTCGCGCAGCTGCATCATCTGGCCACGAGCGATTATTACCTTTTCGAATTCGATTTCTATTTCGAACACGCCCGCGTGCGATTGGCCGACAACGGATTCGCACCGCAGCTCTGGCGCGCCGCCCCATCGCCGCATTTCAAAAACTTGCGCGCACTGCAACCAGAAAAATCGCCGTATGGCACCGGTTATGACCGCGTGTTGGAACACGCCGTCGATGATCTCGTGCGTTGCATCGCCACCAAAAAATCGCCGCGCTGTTCCGTGCACGACGGATTGCGCGCCTTGCAAATCGAAGCCGCCCTCATAAAATCCGCAAAATTACGCGGGCGGAAGATCTCCGCCAACTAGCGCCAGCACTGAATTTGCGGCGATAAAATTTCTTGCACTCCCGGCAAATCCATGGTGAATGCGGCGCTCAACCGATCGCCAGGAGCGCACATGACAACAGCCATTGGCAGCCCATCACTCACTCATCGCACCGCCTTTGTTTATGGCGTCGGAACTTTCCGTGCGCCCACCTGCTCTGCGATTGCCATTCCGGCGGATCGCGCCCAACGCCGGGCGTTGGGAAATAATCTGCGCCGCGAGGTGTGCGATACCTTTCTCGCGCCAGACACCGAGAACGAAGGCGTCGTCACACATTACGGAGTCAATTTCACCAGCGGTTCCGCCACCAACAAAGATATTGCCGAAGTGTTGCGGCCGTTGCTGCAGGAACCGCGCATTGTTGGCAGCAAACCCGGCAGCGATACCACGCGCGTCGCCCATATTTTGCCGTACGCTGCACTGGCCGCGACCATGTATCCGTTCAACGCCTTCGCGCTCGTTCCGATGGCGCGTGTTGTCGCTGGTGTGCTCTCGCTCGGAATCGGATTGAGACACGTTCATCTCGCCTCGGAACGCGAGCTCGCCATGCGCACCGAAACCATGCCGATCGACATGAGCGTTTTTGTTTATCTCGACGATCGCCGCCTCGTGACCATCACTCGACGGGCGGGCGGTTCGGTATTCACCAACGAAAACGACGGCCGTCGCACGTTTGTGTTTTTCAATAGCCGCCACGAGCGCGCCTTCGGGGTCGGTTCGCGACTGGGCATCTGGACACGCCCGCTGCACGTATTCTACGAACCAGTTCGACCACTCACTCCCGCAGGATTGGGAGTCGCGCATGATTTTCATCGCGCGTAAGACGTAAAAACCATCTCAAAAAAACCCACCAAATCGCGCCAATGATTTCAGCAACTTCAATATGCGTGGAACGTCCCCAGTCGTTATTGGCCGGTAGAAAGTGCCGATTTTTTTCTGCGTATGCGCTTGCGTTCATGAAAAAAAATCTCCACACTCTGTCGCCATGACATCTGCAAAATTACCCGTCTGGAATACGATCGGCGCGGAAGAACTTGCGGCCGTAAAGCGTGTGCTCGACCGCGGGACGTTGTCGAATTTTCATGGGACCTGGTCGGAACGATTTTTGGGCGGCGAGGAAGTGTGCGCGTTGGAATCCGAGTGGGCGCAATTTTTTGGTGTCGCACACGCGGTCAGCGTGAATTCGGCCACATCGGGATTGTACGCCGCGATGGGCGCGATTGGGATTTCTCCCGGCGACGAAGTCATCGTGACACCCACCTCCATGAGCGCGTCGGCGACCGCACCACTCATTTATGGCGGCATTCCGATTTTCGCCGACATCAACGACACCACGTTCACACTCGAACTCGACTCGGTGAAAAAAAATATTACGCCACACACCAAGGCAATTCTCGCGGTCAATTTATTTGGTCACCCGGCGGATTTGCGCTCGCTGCGGGACTTGGCCGATCAACATCATCTCGCGCTCATTGAAGACAGCGCGCAGGCGCCGGGCGCAACATTTCATGATCAGTTTGCCGGCACCATTGGTGACATCGGTGTGTTCAGTCTGAATTGTCACAAACATATTCAGACCGGCGAAGGCGGTGTGTGTGTTACCAACAACGCGCGTTTGGCCGAACGTCTGCAACTCATTCGCAATCACGCCGAGGCCGTAGTCGAAGCGAAACAGGAAACGGATTTAACCAACATGATCGGTTGGAACTATCGCATGACCGAGCTCGAGGCCGCGCTGGGGCGCTGTCAGTTGGCGAAGCTGCCGAAAATTCTGGACCACAAAGTCGGGCTCGCCGAAAATTTACGCGCGCGTCTGGCAAACATTCCCGGTATTGTGGCGCCCGTGGTGCAACCGCAGTGTCGTCATGTCTATTATGTGTTTCCGTTGCGTGTGCAGCATGAAATTTTGGGCTGCTCGCGCGAGCGCGTGGCGACTGCTTTGCAAGACAACGGAATTCCGGTCGCGGTCGGGTACGTCAAACCATTATATCTCGCCCCGCTCTTTCAACAACAAATTGCATTTGGTCGAAACCATTTTCCGTTCACGATGTCGCGGCGCGACACACCGCTCTCGTACGCGCCGGGTCTGTGTCCGGTGGCGGAGCGATTGTACAACGACGAGTTGTTGTATTTTCCCTGGTGTTCGTTCGATTTCGATGAACGCAGTCTCGACACCATCGTGCACACGTTGAAAAAAATCCGCGCATGAAATCTACCGCGCCCACCGCTCCACTTTTTTTCGCAGCAAATCCTGGTGGCGCTGCCGCGCTTGCTCCCGTCTGGCAACGATTTCCCGATAGCGCATTTTTTGTGACCGATAGCGCACGTCGGGCGATCAGCGCGTCGTTGACTCCCACAGAACGCATCGCACTTCACATCGTTCCCGACACGACCGACAGTGCTACGCTGAATCATTTACTCAATCAACACGCACCAGACATTCTCGTAACCGGCACCAGCATTCCCACGTCGCCCGGCGGACAGCTTGAAAATGATGTGCGACGTCTCGCCCGCACGCGCGGCATCGCATCGATTTGTGTCATCGATCATTGGTGCAATTATCGACTGCGGTTTGGTCACGCCGATCAGCTCGATCTCGCCACCGTACCAGATTTCATCTGCGTGATGGACGCGCGCGCTGAGCAGGAAATGCTCGATGCAGGATTTCCGGCGGATCGCATGGTCGTCACGGGTCAACCCGCGTTCGACGAAATCGCGCACACCATTGCCCCGCAGTTGCCAGCCATGCGTGATCGGGTCCGCGCGGATTTGCGCGTGGCGCACCATGCAAACGTCTGCGTGTTTATTTCCGAACCGATCCGCGCGGACCACGGCGCTGTTCGTGGGTACGATGAATGGACGGCGGCAAGCGATTGCGCGCGCGTGTGTTCGCAACTTCCCACATCATGGTCTTTCGGCATCAAACCACATCCCCGCGAACCGAAAAATAAATTTGCGAGTGTGACGCAGTCGCTCACACTCGACACACTCACCCCACACGAAGTCATCGCACTCGCCGACGTCGTCGTGGGAATGACATCGATTCTGCTCTTGCAGGCGGCGCTGTTGGATCGCACGGCGCTCAGTTATCAACCCGGCGTCACACCCGACAGTCCGTGGGCGCAGCTCATTCAACCGCTGCCCGTCCTCACCACACCGACCGCGTTGCACGCCGCGCTGTGCGATCCACACCGTCACAACAGCTCGCAAAAATTTTACACGGAAGCGCACGCCACCGACAATGTGGTGCGCGTTATTTTGCAGGGGCCAAACCGTACGTCTCGATCAGCGCAATCGTCGACGGAATAATCTGCGCGCGATGCGCGGCAATGAATTGCGGAATTTCTTTTGCGGGCACACACACCGGATCATAATATTCATCGCACGCTTTCATCGCCGCTTCAATCTGCGACCAGCGCGCATTCACGCGCAGCGTCAGACAGACATCAAACATCGCCTCTTCCCGATTTTCAAAAAATGCCACGGGTGTCATGGACACGATGTGCGTGCGCGACAATCCACATTCCTCTTCAAATTCTTCCAACAATTGCGCACGATAATCGACGAGTCCACTCGGCAACAGCACGCGCTGCGTGATACAGCCAGCGGGGACACTATCGAACAGATTGGGATGCGTGGTCACAAACGCCGCACGTCGCGCCAAGACGAGACCTTCATCGATCCAGAGCAGACCACTCACACCGAGCGGTTGCAGATGCCACCGCGCGCGCAGACTCGGTTCCATCCGTTGCGCAATGAAATGTTTGTAGTCGGTGAATCCACAGATGATATCGCTGGCCGATGCCGTGCGTGGCAAGCAGACGGCAAGACTATCATTGTACAGTTTGTCGCCGCGCTGTGTTTGTGCAATCTGCCACGCCGATTCCATGAGTCGCGTCGTGGCGTCGTCCTCCGACACACACCACTGCGGATCGCAACGCACGGTGAGATCTGGTCCCGCCGCCACCACGCGAAAATTTTCGCTCACAGGTTTCGCCGTCATCGCAAGAGTTCCTCGAGTCGCTGTGTGAGTTCAGAAAAACTTTTTGCCGACGCGCCACTGGTGGCGTCGGGACAAAAATGAATCACGGGAATTCCCGCGGCGGTGGCCGATTGTAACCCGGCAACGGAATCCTCAATCGCCACGGTGTGCGGTGCGGTCGTCGCAAAATATTGCAACGCCGCACGATAGACGGCGGGGTCTGGTTTTCCGGCAGCCACCTGCAGCGCCGAAATCACACCATCGACCAGGGCCGACAATCCATGTCGTGTTAAAAATAGCTGCGCGAATTCCACGGGCGCCGACGTCACGACGCCAATGCGTACATGGTACGTACGACAGCGGGCGAGACACTCCCCAACACCGGCGTGCGGAACAATCGTGTCTTGATACGCATGCTGCAAGAGTTCCCAATATTTTTTTTCGGCGAGTTCGTGCGTCACCGGCAAATGGTGCGTCGCGCGCAATCGCGCCACGACATCGCGCAACACCGGACCGTTCAACGAAGCAAATTCGGCGCGCGACCCGACAACATCGAAGGATTGCAGAAATGATTGATAACAATTGTAGAGCGCGGGCAGACTATCGGCGAGCGTTCCATCGAGATCGAAAAATACGGCCTGCATTACTGACCACCGTTTTCGTGCATATCAAAACGATAGTGCGGATTTTTTTCGTCGTCCGGATTGACGGGAATGGGCGATTCTTTTTTCGCCGCCTCGTTCGAGAGCACTACAATATCGACGCGCCGATTTTGCACACGCCCCGCATCCGATGTGTTCTCGGCGATTGGGCGATACTGGCCGTAGCCGACCACGGAAATGCGCGCAGGATCTATCGCATAATCGGCGAGCAACCATTTCGCCACGGTGCTGGCGCGAGCGGCCGAGAGATCCCAATTGCTGGCGTAACCCGCATCCGGCGCCTGATCGTCGGTATGTCCTTCGATGCGAATCTGGTTTTTCACACCCGCGAGCACGCCACCAATGCCATGGAGTAATTGCCGCGACGGTTCCGCAATCTGATCGGCACCCGCCTGAAACACCACTGCATTCCGCACACTAATGACCAAGCCACGATCCTGCTCGCTCACCAAAACGGAATCCGCCAGTTTATTTTTTTCCAGCACCTGCAGTAGCGTTTGATGCACCCGCGCCATCACCACCTCGGGACTGGTCGACTGCCCAATCCCCTGGCTCAATTCCGCATCGCCAAGATTCTTGGCGACTTGCCCTTCATCCATCTCAATAATTTCTGTCGCCATGTAGATGGGCGTTCCATCTTCGACCGTCAGCTGCGACGACGAGTGCGACGCCACTTTCCCTTCCGCCGATAAAAAATTCGCCTCGCCCGCCTCCGTTTTAAATAACGAAAACCGGCTGAAGGCCGCTTCAATCGCGAGCGCCATTTTGTTGGTTTTACTGCGGTCAACTTGCGATGAAGAAAACAAGACGACGAAAAAGGCAAACAGCAGCGTAATAAAATCCGCGTAGGAGACGAGCCAGCGCTCGTGGTTCACATGTTCCGGATGTTTATGTTTTCGGCTCATGATGAGGGGGTTATTTTTTCGCCTCTTCGATTTCAGGGGCTCACGTCGCCCCCTCCACCGGCAAAGCCGGATGGAAGCAAGCTCGGAAGAAAACATCACTACCGCGCAGTTTGCCTTCAGCCACTGGCTGAAGTTTGCCTGCTTGCTCCCCCTCAACGCGCCTTTGGCGCTGGCCACCTGGGGAACATTTATTTTACTTCTTCGCCTCTTCCAATTCTTTCAGTTTCTCTACGAAAAATCCCGCCAACTTGTCGCGCATGATCATGGGGTTCACGCCCTCGATGACCAACACCACCCCTTCCATAATCATTTCTTTAATCACGATACTCTTTTTATGCAGCAACGTCAGTTTTCCCGCCGCTGGCAGACACACAATATTGGAAAAACCGACGCCGTAAATCGTCGCCACGAAGGCCACCGCGATGCCGTGACCGACCTCTTCGATATTGTCGAGATGCCCCATCACCTGAATGAGTCCCAACACCGCACCGATAATTCCGATCGTTGGTGCGTAACCGCCCATGGCCTCCCAAACCTTCGGCAAAAGACCGCCCGCCTCGTCGATATAACCCAGTTGGGTCTCGAGCGTGTGCTTGAGTTCTTTCGGATCCGCGCCATCGATGGCCATCATGAGGGCCTTGCGCATAAATTCGTCTTGAATATTTTTGGCGTCCCCTTCCAGGGAAATAATCCCTTCTTTACGCGCTTTATTGGAAAATTCGACCATTTGTTCAATAATTTTTCCAGGGTTCAGTGTTTTTGGCAGCACTACCTGCAAACCATTTTTCACGGCCGACATAAACGTGTTGAGCGGGAATTGCACCATGACCGCCCCCACTGTACCGCCCAAGACGATCATGGCGGCCGTCGGCTGGAGGATCTGGAAAATATTCCCCCCTTCAATGGTGAGCCCACCGACAATCCCCACCAAGGCGGTCACCAAACCAATAATCGTACTGATATCCATAGAGAGATAGTTCCCCGAGTGATTACTCAACGGATGAATCGCATAAAATCTTTAGAATTTTCAAACATATAGAGTTTAATAAATTATTTTCTAAAGTTATACGACTAGTTTACCGTAGTATAACGTTAAGGGAGATCATTTATGGCCGTGACGACACCCATCGAACACATTCCGCCACCGAGCGGAAAAGAGGTTGATCAGCTCCGCAAGAGTGATCAACTCACGACGGCACCGAGCGTGCGCAAGGTGGCACCCACCGCCGATTCTTCGTCCGACATTTCCCTGCAGCGCGACCCCACCCCACAGCAAAAACAGTCCGGTCGGGCGATTAAAAAATCCGAAGCCTTTGTCCTGACCGAACACGTCGCCGCCAATCTGGCCTCCGCAGAAGACATGCTCAAACAAATTAAAGACGCGGTTGGCCAGAAAAAATCCGAGGACGAAATCGCGGCGCGGGTCAACCAAGATACGACAGAAAAACCCGCCGAAGCGCCCTCTTCCAAGGCAACCTCGGCGTCAAGAGCAACTATTAATCAGCAGATGGAACAGCTGCACGCTGAACAAATCAAAGAAACCCACAACATTGAAATCGCCAGAGCCGAGCGTATTCACGCGGCCGCCTATGAAAACAATTCCGCCTTGCCCAGCACCACCGGCGTGCAGAGTAAAACGCTCGTTGAGCAAGACGAGGCGCGCCACGCCGCACGTATCCAAAAGCAGAATGCCGCCGCGCAACAGGAGGTCCAGCGGCTGAAGGAGTCGGCGCAAAATGCCCAGAAAGACGCCGAACCGCGCGAAGACCCCGAGCAACGCCGGGTCGCGCCAGAAAAAATGGTCGGTGGTGGCCCCCGCACACTGGTCAGTCTCCTGCGCGATTTGCGGCAACACCTCGAGGCCAACAAATCACCAGACCCGGCGGCAGATTCCCCAAAAGACCCCACGCAATCCGACGGCGCGACAAAACGTACCAACACCACAGCAATCAATGAAGAGGCGGCGGTCCCGCTCTCGACCGAAACGCTCATGGCCAAAGACACCTCGACCGCAACCCACATTGAGGCCACCGCCGCCGACACCATGGAACATTTTGTGAATATCCTTTCAAATGGCAACAGCATTGCGGGCTTGGTGCCCAAACATAGCGCCTTCACTGATTTATTGGAGACCACGATCCAACAGGTTTCGGAACAACGTCGGCAGGTGAAAGAAATCCAGCAGCGCTATCAAAGCGAGCACGATAACACGCCGGTCGCAGCCGCGGTGGTTGATGACTCCCCCGCACCGATCGACAAACGCACCGCCGAACGACTCGCGACCAGACTCGCGGACCGAGAAAAAGCGCCCGAATTAAAATTCGCCCAAAAAGCCCCGGCGCCCGACGCGGTCGCCCAATTACTGACGTAGAACACTCACACTTTTCGGAGCATGACTTCTTCGGTGACTTGGAAACCGTTGCGTAACCAAAAACGACGGCCCGCACTGTTTCCAACGGCGGAGTAGAGTTCAACCAGCGGCAATCCACGTTCCCGAAACCAGCGCATTCCGTGATCTAGCAACTGCTGCCCCACTCCGCCCCCGCGTTTGTGCGGTGCCACGTACAGACCATTGATATATCCGATGGCACCCGGCACTTCGCCCACGCACACCTTCACCACGCCCAGAAAATACGCCATGGGCAGTTCGTTTTCGAGCGCCCATAGTAAACAGACATTCCCCTGATCGGCGATGAGTGTGGTCAGCGCCGCTGCAATCTCGGAAATTTTCGTGACATCGATATGGCGCCAGTCTTTCGCGACCGTTGCGGCGGTCTCCGCCGTCAGCGCCTCACAATATTTTTCGATGAGCCAACGACGATGCTGCTGCCACAACGCATCGTTGAGATGCACACGCACCGTATGAAAGGGCGCGTCAGGCGGTGACATCGGCGAATCCGTGATGATAGCGCCGCGCCTGCAAGTTCCGCAAATGCTGCTGCCATTGTTGGTGCCGTGCACAGCCGATCCGCACACTGGCCTCCAGCGCCGATTCATCGAACGGTTTGAACACGCAGTCATCGACCCCGCTGCGCATGCAGAGGAGAAATTCCGAAAGCGACACGGCATCGACGGTCATAATAATATGAATCGTTCCGTTCTCGGCCTGAATCTGTCGCAAGGGAGCCTGTCCGTCGTCGGTTAAAAAGGCAATATCCGCCACAATGACCTGGGCACCGGCGGTCCGCACTTCATGTACCAGTTCGTCGGGCGTTGCGGCACTGGCCACGTCGAAACCGAGGCCGTGAAAATGTCGCTGTTGCCGCGCCACCAACACGGGATCAAAATCGGCAAACACAATGCGCTGCGCCATGGAATGTTCCTCCGCCCACTACAGCTGTAGCCGCACATTGCTAATCGTCGACAACACCTGCGACGTGCTGGCAAAAATAATTTTGAGTGCGGTCTCGCGGATCACCATCTGACTGGCCGCCTGACTGATATCAACTTCCTCGATTCCGGAGATGCGATCCGAGAGACGCAATCGTTCATCGCCGAGTTGCGATTCCACCGAATCGAGTTGCTGCAAGCGAATGCCTATTGCGGATCGTTGATCCAGCACCTGCGCAATCCCGCTATCGAGTCGCGCCAGATGCGTCGCGACGTTGGTCGGGTTTTGTGCGAGCAAGGCGGTTCGTAAATCGCTAATCAGATCGAACACATTCTCGGTCGCACCACTCTTCAGCAGATCCGACTTGGCAGTGGCTCCAGCCGCCGCGATCGGCGTGGAGTATGTAAACGCGGTATTGAACGCCGTCTTTCCGGAAATACTCAACGTCAGATTGGTAATGGCATGCGTCAGGTCGGACGCGACTTGAATAGACCCGTCGGCTTGGACAGCCGCCGTTTCCGTCAGATCGCCGTCCGCGACACTGCGCAGGGCGTTTTGCACGGCGGTCGCAATGTTGGCCAGTGTCGTGGTCGCCGTCACCGCAAGTGTTTGACCCGCCATGGCGACTCCACCCACCGAGCCCGCAATGGTAATGACATCACCGGTCGCGATGTTGAGTGGCACCCCGTCACTGCTGCGCAGAATCGATGCGAGTGTGGCCCCCGCCGCCGTGGCTTGACTACCGGTGAACAACGCGTTGCCGTCCAGATTGGTCTGCAGCGTCAGTGTCGACGTAATCTGTGCCAATATGGAACCGCTGTTGCCATTAAACACCACCGGCGTTCCGGAGAACGGCGCCGTGCTGGTTGCCGTCCCACTGAAAATATATCTGCCGTCCAATTTCACATTGGAGAGGTCCAACAGTTGGTTTTGCAAGTCCGTAATTTGGTTTCCAATCTGCGTGAGCGAACTCGCCGTCGTGGCACCGTCGTTCCCTCGCAACGCCAGATCGCGAATCCCCTGCAAAAGCGTCGAGGCTTGCTCCAATTGGGAATCCGTAAAAGTCAGTTTCACGCGCGCCGATGACACGTTCAGCTGATATTGCTCATTCACCGAGGATTGATTTTTTAGTGAGAAGAGTTGGGGCAATACCGGCGCGTCGTCCGACAAGGTATTGATGCGCAAACCCGTGGAGGCGGGAATCGCGGCATCGCGATAGCGAATCTGGGCGCTGAACAGATTCTGCCGCAAGGTGTAATCCAACGTATTAAATGACAATCGAAATGCAGGCATAGACGCCGTCCTAGATCAGGTTCACCAGTGTTTTGAGTAATTCATCCGCCACACCCGCCAGCTTGGCGCCCGCCTGAAACGCGGTTTGGTAGCGCACCAGATTCAATTGTTCTTCCTCGATCGACACCCCCGAGATGCGTTCGCGTTGATTCTGCGTCTGCAGAAAAACGGCATCAGCAAACGTCGCCTGACTTTTGGCGTTGCCCACATCCCCGCCCACCCGCGCCAGCAGGTTGCCATAAAATGACGCAAACGTGGTACTGCCGGTCGTAAAGGCGATGTTCGCGTTTTGCAGCGCCGCAATGGAAATGGCGGTCGTGTTATTGCCGGGGATACCCGCCAGCGTCGAAGACGCCGCAATGGCGGTGGGCGTGTTGTTCACCGCCGCATCTAATGCGATGGTCGCCGCCGCGTCGGTCGCGGACGCAAGATTACCAAAGAATCGATTCCCGGTGACGCCCGACAAACTGAAACCCGCCGTGTGCAAGGTGTTCACTTGCGTTGCCACCTGGTAGGCCAATTCATCGAGTGTGGTTTGATACGCGGGAATATTGGTGTCGCGCGCATCGACAGACGCCTTCAGCGCGCCCCCATTAATGCGCGTCGTGATATCGTTCGAAACGCCGCTACCGACCGCAAAATTCACGGACACCAAGCCAGCATTCAAGGCATTGGGCGCGGTCGACAGCGTGCCGCGATTCACACCCGCCACCAACTGGATCCCTTGCGCAATATACACCTGAAATTCACCACCACTCGTCTCAACGGCCGTTGTGTCGACCAGCTCCGCGAGATCGCGCACCTTCAGATTGCGCTGGTCTTTCAGCAACAGCGGATCGCCAGCGGAACTTTGAATCTTGCCATTCAGGTCGACAATCTGCCCGGCCAAATCGTTAATTTTACTGACATTGGTTCGTATATTTCCGTCGATCAGACTGCGCGAATCGCGTAATTGTTTGGAGAGCCCATTGAAACGATCGATCAAAATTTGCGCCTTACCCAGCAATGTGGAACGGGGCCCCGATTGCTCGGGCGCATTCGAGACATCGTGCCACGCATTATAAAAGTTGCTCAAGTACGAAGAGAGTCCGGCGTCGCCCGGCTCGTTCATGACGGACTCAACCCCACCCAATGTCTCCGCCGACGTATCGGTTTTTGAACGCACACTGGCGGCATCGCGATATTGCTGTTCGGTGAAGGCATCGAAGACGCGCTGAATACTTTCCACCGAGACACCACGACCAATCTGCAGACCAGCAGTCGATTGCGGTGTGATGGGAGCGAAAACGACCTTTTGGCGACTGAAACCCGGCGTGTTGACGTTCGCAATATTATTTGCGGTCACGCTTAAGCCAACGCCATTGGCGCTCATGGCCGTCACCGCACTATCGAAAATGGTTAGACTCGTCCCCACTTAAAACCTCCACTCACACACTGTGACTCATAACGGTAGAGGGCTCGCGCGAGACCTCGCGCTGCATGGTGCCTTGTTTCGTATAGCCGACTTGCGTGACTTGCCCCTGCATCATGTCGAGCAATGCCAACGATTGTTGCACCGTCGTGAGCGAATGGGCGATGTAATGACGGTGGTCTTCGTTGAGTTCTTGCACGGCCTGCGCCATCGAGCGCAAACACGATAAACTATGGGCGAGTCGCGCCGCCTGCGCGGCATCCGACAGATGATCGACGATGTATTGCACCGTGGGGCAACCACGATACCCGAGCCCGGTCCCAATTTTTTCCATGGTCCCACGGCGCGACGCCTCGAGCACCTGAATTTGCAGGAGCAGTTCTTGTTTGAGTTTTTGACTGTTGGTGATGAGTTGCAGATCGAAGGCAACCATCGCCTCGCGCTCAGATTGCAAACAATTCAACAGACGTTCCAGGACCTCGAGCTCCTCGACTACAATGGCTTCAAACTCTGTAATCAAGGGGGACATGCACAGACTCCGTATCAGCCGTAACGCATGGCTTCATGCACCATGGCTTGGGCGATATCCTCCGCGGAGACTTGGTATCCGCTGGATATTTTTTCCTTCACCGCTGCAACCCGGTCCAACCGGACATCGGGAATGGACTCGAGATTATTGCGCAACACTTCCATTTGTTGCTTGGCACCGGAAACTTCCACCCGATCGGTTGGCTGCGTGACAGGCGTCGGAGACGCTGAAGACGCGGATTTTCCCGCAGATTTCGCGTCGCCAGCAGTCCCGGTGCGTTTGGCACGCACCCCGCTCGCATCAGACAATTTGGAGTCCAGAATTTTATCAACCATATAGCCGCCTCTCTGAGTGTAGAGTCCTCAAGACTCCACAACGGCAGAGACCATCAAAAACTTAAATCGCCGCGTCGATTTTTACATAACTTTTTGGGTCGATGCGCTGCCCATCCCGGGTGACCTCAAAATGCAGGTGCGGACCGGTGGAATGACCCGTATCACCTGAGTATCCGATCACCTGTCCGCGCTTCACCACATCCCCCACTTTCACAATATGTTCGTCGTTATGACCATACAACGTCGTCATGTTGCCCGGGTGTTCAATCACCACCGCGTTGCCGTATCCGCCCTTCCAACCACTGAAGGCAACGATACCATCTTTGGCCGCGCGAATCGGCGTGCGCATGGGCAAGGCAATATCGACACCGTCATGAAATTTCGCCTGTCCGGTAAACGGATCGGGTCGCTCTCCATACGCCGAGGTCAGACGCGCCTCGGGGGTGGCAAACGACAGCGCCGGTGCCGCCGCGCCCGTCATGCCGTGACCGGCCATGGAGGCACCCGTCATGACCATACCGTCTGCCTCAAGGGATCGGGTCGCGGCGCTCAAGGCGTTAGGTCCGGTCGGATGCGCCTGATGTTGGTATTGCTTGAGTAACATATCGGAGATCCCCATCCCGTGACCGTTTTGCGTCGCGCCCTTCACCATTTCCTGCACGTACATCGAATGATACATGTCGCGTTCCGACTGCCCACCGAACAGATCCGACTTGGGCACTGCTTTGAAGGCCATATCCATCACGTATCCCACAAAAAATGATTCAAACTGTTGGGCCGCCTTGACGACTTCGGGGGGCGGTGTTCCCGCGCCCGTCTCCGCGGATTTTTTTTCAACCGTCGGCGCGCGCTGCAATTGTTCGCGGGCGAGATCCACCATGTCGCTCCACGCCGAAATGTTTTGCACCATGCGCACCATCCATCAGATTAATACCAGTTCACCCTGCAACGCGCCGGCCGCCTTAATGGCCTGCAGCACCGAAATCAAATCCCGCGGCGTAATCCCAATCGCGTTCAGGGCGCGCACCACATCGCCAATGTTGACACCCTCCGGCACCAACACCAATTTGCGCTCTTTATCTTCGCTGATGAAGAAATCGGTTTCGGGCGTCACCACGGTCTGTCCCTTGGACAACGCATTCGGTTGCGAGACATTATATTTTTGGTCGATTTCGATACTCAGATTGCCATGCGATACAGCCACCGTAGAAACACGCACATTTTCGCCCATGACGACGGTGCCGGTGCGTTCATTCAACACGACCCGCGCCGCGACATCGGGCTGGATTTCTAATACCTCCAGATTCGCAATGAGTCCCACCACACTGTGGCGATATTTTCCCGGCACCTTCACCTCGACCGATCCGGAGTCCGCTGGCGTCGCGTATTTTCCGCCCAGAAACTGATTCACACTATCGGCAATGCGCACCGCCGTGGTGAAATCCGGTTCATTCAACGACAATTGCAATTGATCGCGTCCTTCCAGTCCGAAATCGATTTCCTTTTCGACAATCGCCCCACTGGTGAGTTTGGCAACCGTCTGATGATTTTTCTGCACCGACGAACCGCCCGCCCCCTCCGCCTGAAAACCGCCGACCGAGATGGGACCTTGGGCCACGGCGTAGACGTCCTGATTCGCACCGCGCAACGGCGTCATGAGCAACGTGCCCCCTTGCAAACTTTTCGCATCGCCAATAGACGAAACCAACACATCGATCGTGGATCCGGATTTTGCAAAGGGCGGCAACGACGCCGTCACCATAACCGACGCGACATTCTTGACTTGAAACCGATCCGGATCGGCACCCACTCCCATTTTTGCCAAGGCCTCGCCGAGCGAACGCCGCATGACCTCGGAACCCGTACTGTCGCCGGTGCCATCCAATCCCACCACCAAACCGTACCCAATCAGTTGGTTCGAACGCACCCCTTTAAAATTGGAAATGTCCTTGATGCGCGAACACCAACCGGTGTTCGGCAACAACAAGAGAATGCAAAATGCACAATGTAAAATGCAAAATTTCTTCATGGTATATTTTTCATTTTTCATTTGCATTAGAATGGCCAAATGTAATCGAGCACACGCACCAACCAACCCGGTTTTTGTTTTTCCGCCACCACACCAAAGCCGCGATACCCAATGCGCGCATCGGCGAGCGAGCTCGAGAGCACGGTGTTGTTCGGCAAAATATCGTACGGGCGAATAATGCCTTCCACCGTGAGCACCTGCTCTTCCGCGTTCATCTTGATGTGCTGGTCACCGCGCACCACCATGTTGCCGTTGGGCAAGACGTGCGTCACGGTGGCCGAAATCTTCGCCTGCAGATTGCCTTTGCGCTGCGTTTCGCCTTCACCCTGAAATTTACTCTCCGTTTTTCCAGAAATGAGATTTGCCGGATTCAATCCCGTAAGCAACTTCGACAGTTTCGTCATCACGTTGCCCAACGCATCGATCGACGCCTTGTGGTCGGTCTTTTTATTGGCCTTCGTCGATCCACTCCCCAACGCCGACGATGCCTCCGCCACGACGATCATGACCGTATCGCCCACCCGCGACGCCCGATACATGTTGTCGTAGAGCCGCGAGGTATACGATTCGTTCCAAATCGATCCTTCGGTCTTTTCCCGATTTTTCTCCTCGTGCGGCATGAGATTCAACTCCCGATAGGTCCCGTTGCTCACGGCGTCTGTAATACTCGGTCGCGTATCTTTTTTTCCGTGCCAGTGTGTCGAGTCCGACGCCACACACGCCGTGGGAAACTGGGCGAACACCATCAACCACAGCCAATGCGGGGCGCGCTTAAAAAACAATTTGCACCTCGTTGGCACCCACCGGACGCCCGGTCAGTTCTTTTTTGGAATCGAGATTCTCCACCACCACCGACGCACCATTGTCGGTGACTTCCTTCACCCGTCCCAAGGCACGCACCCGAAACCGTGGATCGTTGGCGTAGATGGTGACGATGGCACCTTTTTGCAATTGCGAGGTCAGGCGCAGATTCGCGCGCGTCAGTGCCGCGCCGTCGGCCAACCCTTCCACCAGTTGCATCTTCTGACCCTTCACATCATCGAAGCTATTCACAAACTGTTCCGGGGCATCGACCACTTGCACGTCATCGCGAAAATCCTCGTTCCCAATAATGGCACCGGCCATGAGCGGGCGGGTCGCGGTGAGCAGGTGTTGTCGATACCGCAGGCGCGCGCCAAAATCGGCGACGGCAATCGTCTGATCCTGACCCTGAATAAAATTCACGTGCACGCGATAGCTGTGCGGCTGGTCCGGGGTCGCCACGGGATTCACGGTCATCTGAGTAAACAGTGTGCGCTCGGGTAATTGCGGGGGATAATCGGTCCATTCAATCACAAATTGGTCGGCGGGCATTTGCAACGCCGTGGCCAACTGCTTCACGACCAGTGTACGAACCATACTCAGAATTTCCGGATCCGCGCGCGAAATTTCCACATCGCTCGAGGCCGGCCGCACGACTAAGTTGCCAAGATCTACTCCCGCGCGACTCAGCGCGGCCAACACCGGCGCCACGGTGACGGCGTGTTCCTCTTTGGGCAACGTCACCACGACCTTGCCGAATTGTTCAAGGAACGCCGCACTGGTTTTCGCCTCGTCCACCACATCGCGAATGGTCGGCGCGCCCACGCCTGGTGCCACATGCGACAACAATTGCACGCGCCATTCCGCCCACGCTCCGCGCGGAACCGCAAACAACAACACAGACAGTGCAATAATTTGCATTCGTTTCATAGACTGCCGCGCTGTTTGCCTTCAGCCACTGGCTGAAGTTTGCCAGCTTGCCCTCACACAATATTGTTCGAGGCCTTCAACATTTCACTCGTCGTGGTGAGCACCTTCGAGTTCGCCTCGTACGCGCGTTGCGCCACCACCATATTAATGAGTTCGCTCGCCACATTCACATTCGAGTTCTCCAGAAATCCCTGTTGAAAAGTCCCGGCGCCCGCCAATCCAGGCGTGGCGGTCGTGGGCGTGCCAGAGGCGTCAGTTTGTTGAAACACATTTTGTCCGATCGATTTTAAACCGGACGGATTTTGAAAAGTGACCAGTTGCACCGTCCCTAATTGCTGCGGCGCGGGCTGACCCGCAATCGCTGCGGTCACCGTCCCATCTTTGGCAATCGTGACCGACGTGGCCGTCGTGGGAATCGTGACCGACGGTTGGATTTGGTAGCCGCGATTGTTCACCAGCACACCCGCCGGACTCAACTTCAACCCGCCATCACGCGAGTACGCCGCTTCGCCGTTATCCAACGTGACCTGAAAAAACCCGCTCCCTTCGATCGCGAGATCGAGATCGCGATTGGTCTGCACAAAATCGCCCTGCGAAAAATGTTTGTAGACGCCCACCAATCGCGCCCCATGCCCCACCTGAATACCAATCGGTGACGCGGTATTGGTGGCGTTCTTGAGACCCGGCGTCTGCACCTGATCGTAAATCATGTCTTCAAAGACGGAATTCGACGCCTTGTAGCCGGTGGTATTCATGTTCGCCAGATTGTTGGCAATGCTATCGATCTGCGTTTGTTGGACATCCATCCCTGTGGCTGCCGTGAACAGCGATTTAAGCGACATACCGCCTCCTCTGTATTTTCTGCATCAAACAACGATTAGCTCACCCGGCCAATGGTACTGGCGGTTTGTTGATCCAACCGCGTTTGCGCATCGATGACCTTGTAGTACGCCTGCTGCTGACGCGAAATTTCGATCAGCTTCACCAGATTCATGACCATGTTGGAATTGGACGATTCGAGCGTGCCTTGCATGACCGATGGGGACGCGACCTCGCTAGAGGTCAGCCCCGTCGCCGCGAACATCGTTCCACCCACGGGTTGCAATTTTTGTCGATCCGCAAAATCCACAATCTTCAGTTTGCCTTTTTCTTCTCCATTCACCGTCACCACACCGCCCTCGTTTATTTTAATGTCGCCACCAGAACCAATGATCAGCGGGCCGCCCGCACCATTCACGGGATTCCCGTGCGCATCGACCAGGGTGCCCGTCGCGTCGGTCGCAAAGGCGCCGTTGCGCGTGTACATAAGCCCCTGCTTGGTAGAGATTTCGAAAAATCCTGGGCCTTGGATCGAGAGGTCCATGGCATTGCCGGTGCTCATGGCTGTGCCCGCGGAAAAATCGCGCTGTCGTTTGCCGAGATCGACAAACGGGGTCGACGGATTCGCCGTCGAGCCATTACCACCATGCCGCGCGAGCACGGAAGAAAACGACACCTCTTCCTGTTTGAAACCCGGCGAGCTGATGTTGGCCATATTGTGGGCCGCCACCTCGAGCTGCGTATCCAGCACATTGATACCCGACAACGCAGAATAAATTCCAACGCCCATACCAAACCTCCAGCGAGATCGATTTTGCAAATGCAGTGCCAAAAAAAATTCCGCGGAATGATTGCGATTTTTTTGTACCGCGATGCCGGAGGGACACGAATGGTCCATCGACTAGGAAAAATTTTCATCCCTTTGTCCCTTGTGTCGAGACCATATCTTTGCCACAATGGGCGAGATGAAAAATTTCACTGGCGCGATTGCCGTCGTTCTGTGTGCCGCCTCACTGCTCGGTTGTGGCACCGGCAGCAGCGTTAACACCTCACCGTTGGTGTTTTCATCGTTGGTGGGCGCGACCTCCGGGGACACTGCGACGTCTGCCAACACGGCGGTCGCGATCACGCAGGTCAAAACAATCCAAGGGCACTACCTCGTCGACAACGTCGATTGCGACATTCAAATCTCGCAGACCCTTGTCAACCAAGACCGCCTCAACAGCATTCGCTCGAAGGGAAATTCCGCTGAATTTGTCATCACCCTCTCGGCGGGAGAAACTCCACCAAAACACATCGACATCCTCGATATTCCCAACGCCGGTCGCCAACAGGCCCAACTCACTTTCACCGACAGCGGCACGTTTACCACGATCAGTATCGTCGACCGCAGCTGCGGTTTTGAATTTGTGCAAGGCGGCGGCACGGCGAAATGCAATTACGCCGACGTCCCCGCCCTCTGCACCTGGACGTTCGTGAAGGCGACCTCCTCGTAAGCTGCGCAAGACCCGCCTATGTCTGAACCAAAAAATCGTCAGGCCCTGGTGCTGCATATTGCCGCAGCAATCGACCAAAAAAATATCGCCGTGGCCGAACAGGCCGTGGCGGATTTGCTGACCGATATCACCACCGATCTGCACGCCTTGGCGAACGCGTATCGCGATCTGCTGGGCACCGCGCAGGGCAGTACGTTGCAGGAATTATATTTGGCGCGCTATTTCTCGGGCGTGATTGCCGAAATGAAAAGCGAACCCGCGGCGGCCATCGAGCATTTTCTGGACGCCACACTCGTGCAGATCGATCCCGAAAAACCGCTGCAGCATTTGCGTCGATTAACCGAACTGACGGGCACCACCAAACATTACGCGCTCCCCGCCGACCTGGTCTTTGTCACCGGCGGTTCGTTCGTCACCAAAAACTTTCACGGCCATTCGCATCTGCACGACGCGCTGGGCGGCAGCGAGTCCGCGTTGATTTTTTTGGCGCGCGCCTGCGCCGAACGCGGTCATCGCGTGGTCGTGTATTGTCCGTGCACGCAACCCGGGCGCTACGACGGCGTCGAGTATCGCTCGCATCGCGAATTTTTTTTCGCGAACGCCCTCACGCCCCCCAAAGTTCTCATCGCGTCACGGTTCGACATGTATTTGCCCGCCACCACGCGCGCGCGACGCAAACTGCTCTGGGCCCACGACGTCGCGTCCCTCCCGATTTACAATCACCTCACGCACACCGCACCCACCTTCGACGAACTCATCTGTTTGTCAGAATATCATCGTGCGTCATGGCGCGAACGTCTGGCGTTACGCCCCGAACAAATTTTTCTCACCACCAATGGATTTGATCCGACACTTTTCTCAACACCAACGACCGCGCGAAAAAAACAACTGATCTACACGAGTCGTCCGTCGCGCGGACTCGATATATGCGTCAAAGTCACCGCCGCGTTGCAACACGAATTCCCCGACCTCTCGCTGCTCGCCTGCACCTACACGCCATACACGAACCAGGTGGCAGACGACCCCGAGGTCAAAGCGCTGCAACAGTTGTTGACGCAACCGTTCATTCATTTTCACGGCGGACTCGACAAGACGGCGCTAGCGCGCGCACTGCAAGAATCGTTGCTCATGTTGTATCCCAACACGTCGGGCGCCGAGACCTCGTGCATTGCCGCGATCGAGGCCATGGCAGCGGGATGCCCGGTCATCACGAGCGACCGCGGTGCGCTGCCGGAAACCGTTCCGCACCAGGTGGGCGGAATTGTCGTACCGAGGGCGGAAGAAAACGCGCTCGTCGAATCACTCGCCGCGGCTGCGGCAACATTGCTGCGCGACACAAACGCACGCGAACAACTCAGCCACTCCGCACGCCGTTACGCCTGCGAACGATTTCCCTGGTCGGTGGTTGCCGAGCAATGGTTGCAACACTTGGCGCCGTATTTGGGAAATGATGCGTGAGGAATCAGGACGTGTTTGCAAAATCCGCTTACCCCGCTGACACCGATATCGATCACGGCGATGCAGATAACTTCGATGAGATCGATACGCCCGATCACTCACTTCAATTTGTAGAGTATCTTCACCACACGCAACATCTGCGACTGCCAGTGCGCATGCGTCACGGAATCGATGTAACCGAACGCAAACGCAATATCCATGCACGAAGCGACTTCATTGGCCGAACCACGTGCAAATCCGAAAAATCGTTTGCGATCCGCCGGACTCGTTTTGCCATTCCCTTCCGCAATATTGAGTAACACGCTGGTCAGGGCGCGTTGCAATTGATCCACCAATTGCGCCGACCCTTTGGGCCAAGTGGCCACCAGGGCTGGCACGGTCTGTGCCAACAAAAACGTGTACTC
>OBEQ010262186.1_pt1 | contig 24585 bp, 23 predicted proteins | sample 1670901 | NCBI WGS metagenome assembly OBEQ01 (sample SAMEA104232315, study PRJEB22302) | groundwater metagenome | biome: forest; feature: aquifer; material: groundwater | place: USA | collected 2011-08-07 | depth 5.4 m | reverse complement strand
GATTACTCCATCCGAATAAATCAACTAGATCCAAATAAGCCTCCAATGAAAGTTCTTCCCAATCTTCTTGACTTCTTCTCTTGTAACATTATGTTTCTTGATGTGTTCAAGGTTATACTCATCAAAAACCAAACACTTAACGGTAATTCTAGTCATAGTGTATTACAGTGTAATACCAATGTCAATAGTGACCTAATTATTGCAGGATTAAAAGCAGATTACAATAAGAATTTTTGAGGCTAATTTGCTCCCCCTACCTAGAATTACTATAATGGCTGATGAGGTTAAATTAGGCACGATTATTCAAGCATTTCAGAATTTAAGTTATATTGGAGAAATGAGGCAAAGATGGGAAGAAATTAAAAAACTTCAGCTTAATTTCGCTTCAATATAAAAGGGGGCACTAAAATTACTCCGATTGCTTCACAGCTCCTGATAGCTCAAGGAGAACACTAGGCTCATCTCCTATTACCCAGGCATTATGTCCTGGTTGAATAACCGCAACATCCCCAGGTATTAACTCCATCTCAGTGCCATCATCCATTACAACTTTTTGTTTTCCAGAGATTATATATTTAACATGGAACTTTTGACAGCTTTCTCCTCCAACAACAGGTTTTACATGCTCCGACCATTTCCAACCTGGTTCTAAAGTCTCTTGTTGCACAGTAAGATTACCAATAGTTACCACTTCAATTTTTCCCTTGTTGAATGGAGTTTTTGTCTCATCCGGAGAATCAAAATTCTTTTTATCTATACTTGTCATAATTCACCTCCTTTTGAAACCATTTTAATTGTAGGGAGTCTGTTAGTAGAAATCAATGCTCCCCGATGCGGTCTAGAACCTTTTAACACCATAGTCCATGTCTCATCTCCAAGCTAAATGAGACAAATGAGACACTATAAAAAGGTGCCTCAAATGATGATATAGTTTGATATATTAACTTTCCTCAAACTTAGTTCTTTCTGGAATTACAGCGAAGCATATGTGTCTATGAATGCCACGACTGCTCTATAAAAAGATGGGTATGGCCGAATTAGATCACTTTTTTCAACTTCTTTGTTCCAGGGTCTCCTTATTAAATGAACAGTTATTCCATTAGAGGAAAGGGCTTCGGCCACAGACCTTATGTCATCAAAGGCTACTACAGCGTCAACTTTTTTAGCAACTCCTATTTTGAAATCTTGAACAGATTTTTCCGGGGGTCTGTGATGAACAGAACTAACATGTGGCAAGAAACCATGTTTCTCTAACCATTGCGTTGTAGTTTGATGCAAGATGCCGTGTCGGCCGGAAGCTATGTGCACTTCAAACCCTTTTTCATCAAGCAATCTTATTGCATCTAAAGCTCCCGGGAATGGTCTAGATTTTATTACAAGCTCAGGAGAATTAAAAAATTCAGCGCCAATCTGATCAAATAAAGTGTCTGTACTCTCCATATCTGCAGAAGTAAATCCCCGGTAAGAGTAAGGATGCGGTAATCTTCGATTAACATATTTTAGGAGATCAACTTGTAGATTGTTGATCGTATTGTCCACATCAACAAGTACGGCACGGTTCTCTATAAGAGATTCTTTTCTTTCAGGGCTTGCCATAACATTAATAAATTTTAATAATTTCCTAAAGTAAAAGAGACAGACCCATTAGCCGCGTATTTATGGAGAGTGGGCATCACAGCTCCCACTTCTTTTTGTGAAGCATGACTTGCATGACGTACGGGGTCAAGAATTAATTGTACAATAATTTGTGAACCATCAATGTCTGACTGTTCAAAAAAGCTTTGTACCGCTTTTACCGCAGGAATATCTAGATCATCTGGTTTCCTAATGGTGCAATCGTTCATAATAACACTTGCACTTCTTGCTAGATCTCCATCTCGTTTATCCGTTAATGTCTGAGCAAGAATCTCAAATGGCTCATTTAGATCTTCACTTAACCAAACTAAATATTTCATTAATTTTAAATCTTGTATGCCTCTTGTAAACGTCTTAGTATCCTGAAAATCTTTTGCAGTAAAGATAAAGGATTTATCAGTCGGAATGTTATCAAGATTGGTATTTGATACAGCTTTTCTATATTTTTTGCTTACAAGGACCATGTCCGTTTCAAGTTCGCTAGTTGATAAATTATCATCTAAAAGTACCGCAGATCGGGCTCTTAATCCCGGATAGCCGTCACTCGCTTTCCTCATGCGCGAAACCGCGTCCAGGAAACGAGGGCCATTACCATGCACTGCCTTCAGTGAGCGAAAAAATCTTTCCAATGCAAACAAATAGTTTGACTCTTTAGGGTTCTCTTCCAGAAACTGACTTAAGGAGTCATAAGCAGGAGAGAATAGATTCGGGTCATTAACCACAAAGTCACCATGCGCCCACATTGAAGCCCGTTGTACTCCTGGATCCTTATCCTTTAATCCTTTTTGTGCAAACTCTAAGCCTACAGCTCCTAATCTCGCATTTTGCCATGAAGCAGTTCTTAAGTTCCAAATAGCAGAATGACGAATTCGGGCATGGGGGTGAGAAAGTAGTACTGGTGCTTTAGTCATCCACTCATCCGCTACGCTTGGGTCTTTCCACATACATACCCTATAGATGTGGGTACCTGTCTTAACAATTGCGGGATCAGGAGATTCAAAAAACCCATTTGCTGTACGCAATGCTCCATCAATACTGACTTGCCCAGATTCAATACGATCTTTTATAACTGAAAAAACTCCAGAATTATTGTCCCACACGTTAAAGATGGGCTCTCTACCCATATGTTCTTCGTAAAGGACTGAACTTGGTGAGAATATTTCTACATTAGTCATAAATATGCATAAGTTAATTAATCAAAGCTACTCAAGATAGCCCTGTTGCCTACGTACATCAATATATGAATATGCATTTTGACTTAACGCATCAATCACACATGGAATTCTTCCTGTTACTTCAATACCTGCCTGTTCTATTTCTGCTATCTTAGAAGGGTTATTTGTAATCAAACGGACGCTTGAAATCCCAAGGTCTTTCAATATATCCGCAGCTACCTTATAATCTCGCCTATCAATGAAGACTTCTCCATGGTATATTGCAGGCTCATAGCTACCAGTTCGAAACTCAGAGTCAATTTGTGCTAGCTTTGCCGCTAATCCGTTGCCCATTCCTTCTTGATTAAGCCATATAATTCCTCCTGTATCCGAATCATTAATAAGTGATATAGAAGCGCTCATTTGTTCTTCACAGTCACATATTGGTGTATGAAAGGTTTCCGCAGTTAAGCAAGCGGAATGGATTCGAATTGGAACATCCTTACCATCTCCAACTCCCTTAATTACTGCAACATGTTCCCTCCCTGTTTCAAGATCTATATACGCAACTATTCTAAAAATGCTTTCGGTTTCTAACATTAAAGAAATTCTTGCATCTTTATTGAGCGCCTCAGGATTTTGTTCTAGTTGCTCAGGGGATAATTGACCAGGAGTTGCTGCAATAAATCGTCTAACCCTTAACGGGAGTTGACATTCAGATAATCGTTCTACTGAAAGCATTTTGTCACCAAGAGATTCTTGTTTCATAAAATGTTTAACTTTGGAATATTAACAGGTTGGCTTTTTTTTGAAGAATCGATCGCACCCAACACCATTTTCAGGGTTTGTATATTATCTCCACACCAAGTTTCTGGCAAAGCACGATTAGTAACAGAAAGGATAAATTTTTTTAATGTGGCATTTAATTCATATGCAAATATATCCTGTTGAGGAATAATTACTGATTTTAATTTCTTGCTTTTTATTTTACGGTGGTCTAAAAATTCTATTTTGGGATTACTATCTCCGTCCCAGACTATTGTCCCCTTTTCTCCGGAAATCCTCCAAGAGCCCATAAAACTAGTGTCGCCTCCTAAGTTGCCCCAGGATCCTTGATAATTAAAAACTAAGTTATTGTCTGCGTTGAAAATTGCCAGCGCAGAGGAGCCATTCTTAAATCTACTTCCGGGAGTATTATATTCAATGCAATAAACTTTGCTAAAATCGGCTCCCGTGACACTCCTGACAAGGTCAAAATGATGTATAGCCATATCAAGCAACAATGGATGATCCATGCTATATCTAAAAGTATCTTTAAAATTAAAATTCTGTGAGTAATTAATACTAACTGTATGTATATTTCCAAGTCCTCCTTTGGATACAAATTTTTTAATAGCCTGTGCCATAGGATTCCATCTGTAGTTTTGATTTATCATATAAATTTTTTTTCTGTTTTGACTAAGTTTAATGAGTTTTTTGGCCTCCTTTAAATCTAATGACATTGGTTTTTCGCCCAGAACATGACAGCCCATTTTTATGGCTATGGTAGCTATTTCACTGTGACTGGATGGTGATGAAGTATTTAAAACAGCGTCAGCTTTTGTTTCTGATATTATTTTGCGTAAATTTTTACCAACCGATTTTTCATTCAATGAAAGAGTTTTAATAGCATCACTCAAGCTTTTATCTAGTACATCGACTACTCCAGCAATTTGAACCATGCTATTTCCTTTTAATATATTGACCCAATCGCGACCCATATTTCCAAAACCAACAATAACGAATTTAATTTTTTTATTCATTGCTCATTTTGTATGAAATTTATTTAATATATCCTTCTCCATTTTATAAACATGAGTTTTGTGATCCCAATTTTTCAGCCATGCTTTATATATTTTTTTTAAGCCATCTTCTAACTTCGTCATTTTTATTCCATAATCCTCGACCAGTTTTTTGTTAGAGGTTATAAATGTAACATTCGGGAAAGGATATAAATCATCGTAAAATTCTTCCTCAAATATACCGAATTGTCCATTAGCTATATTAATCAATTTAGGTTTTTTACCAACAATGTCTCCACACAGCAGAATAAAATTCTTAATGGAAACTAAATCATTCCCAGCAATATTAATCTTTTCTATCTGTTTTTTTTGATTTTTAGGTATTCTAAAAAATGCTTCGGCAGTATCATCTAGGAAAGAAAACTGTAAAACAGAATCGCCCATTCCGGGTATTAAGATAGGCTTGTTATTCAAAATCCTTGAAAAAAAATAATTTTCTCTATCAAAATAATTATTTTCCCCAAGTAGATAGGTGGGTCTAAATATTGTGAGCTTAAGATTATTTTTTTGACAATAAGCTTGATATATCTTTTCAATTTTGGCTTTTCTTTCACCATAATCGCCAAAAGTAGGCCATGACCCCAGTCTAGATTCCTCCAAAAGAGGATACACTCTAGTTTTCTTATACACCGCAGCCGAACTGAAAAAAACTAAATGACTTTTTGGTTTGAGAATTTTAAGAAGAAGCGATGCGTCTTTAGGATCAAAGCAACACATATCATATATATAGTCGTACTTGCTTGCTTTCAGCTTTTGCAAATCTTTCAAAACAACTCTGTCACCTTTTATATTTCTTACTTTTCTTGATATTTTTTTACCATAATTATTACCTCTGTTAAAAGTCGTTACGGTATCTCCATTCTTTAAAAGCCTTTTTATGATTTCCGGACCAACAAATCTAGATCCACCAATAATTAATGCCTTACTCATATTTATTTCTTAGTTTCGACTTCTGTTGCTAAGATAATCAATTTTTTTGTTACATTTACTATGTCGTGAGAACTCCCATCTTGAGTCAGAATGATATCTCCTTTTTTGATTGGATATTTCTTGTTGTTTATATTAACCTCAGCCTTGCCCTCTATAACATAAAACCACTCATCATTCCCTTCATGCTTATGTAATCCAGCTGTTGATCCGATTGGAAACTCTGCATATCCAAAAAACTCCCAGTTACTTTTCTTCCCAATATTTTTAAATTTTGAGAATGCAAACTTCATGTCTATCTTTCCCTTGCCCCCATGAGGAGAGAAATGTTTTGTTTTTAATTTTTTTATATTTATAACTGGCATAATTTTACGTCAAGGATAACATCTTAGAAATAAACTCTGTATCTACCTTTATTTGATCGTAGTCAGAATTAATCCTATTATAAGCCTGCTTGGATATTTTTATTTTTTCCTGAGAAGATAACTCAGCTACTTTATTAAACACTTTCTTAATAGATTTTTTATTCAAACTCGTTACGAACCCGTCTTTCCCATCCACTACCTGCTCTGGTAATCCCCCAACACTAGAAACCACTAAAACGGAATTTTTATTATTATAAAATCTAGATTCAATAGGAATAAGTCCAAAAGGCTCGGCTCTTGAGAGAACAGCAATTATATTTAATTTCTCCCACTGCATAATAAGATGGGGGAGATGAAAATCTTGACTTGTAATTATTCCAATGTCATTCTTACTTATTTTTTGAAGCTTCTTTAATTTTTTCACCTCAGGATCATTTTTATTATCGTTATAGGACGAGCAGAGAATAAGAGTATAGAAATTTTTGTTTTCAATTAATTCTAAAGAATTAGCAACGACTAAATCCAATCCCTTATAATATTCGGCTCTTCCAAAAGAAAATATAAGCGGTCTATCTGTCGGAACATTAAGCTTGACGAGCAATTTCTTAATTTCTTTCTGAGATGTTATATTTGATTTAAGTTTATTAAGATATAAAGAATTTCTAAGACTTACCAATCGATCAGGTCGCGCTCCATATTTCTCCATTAAGTGTCTTTTCATAAATTCTCCAACATAGCTTAGGAAAACATGATTATTTGTTTTAGATAAATCAACAAAATCTTTTTCCCACTCATATCTCTCTTTTTCTTCTTTGATTAATTTTATGGGATTTTCTCTATGTATTAGTACGGTACTCTGAGGCAACCAAGCGATAGCTACATTACGGCTCTTATGTTGTTTGAAAAAATAATTTCCAACTTGGGCAAAAGGAGTATCAACGGCAACAACTATAACTTTATCGTACTGAAGCGACAACACATACACAAAAGTGGCGCCTGATATACTAGCAAATTTCCAATAATCAATGGTCGCATAAGACTCGTCTCCATCCGATCCATTCAGTAATTCTATTAGATGTATATTTTTATTCTTTGAGATAATATTCTGAGTTGCTTTTTTAACATCTTCTGAAAAACCAAAACATTTTTCGTTATATTTGATTGTTGTTGCATAAAGATCAAAACTAAAACCTTTGAATTTATTCTTTAAATTTTTTGAAACCTCAGGAAAAGAAAAGAGGAAGTCTCTTGCAACTGATCCAACCCCGGTATATAGGCTGGTAAAGCCATCATGAGCCATATACACTATTGCGATTTTTTTCATAGCTGCGCAAATCCTTGATATCTAATATCAAGGCCAATAAAATCCACGATCTCATTTCTGAGCTGAGATAGTGTCATCGAATCCGAGCTAAGTGCCAAAACAGGAACACTTGGCTCGCAAAGCCCCATGTATCGTGGATAATTTTCTCTTGCGAACCGCAGAGTTTCCATGTGATTCCACATGTTGCTAAGATCATTCGGATCAGATGCCCTTATCAATGAAAGTTCTTCCGGAATATCTAGTAGAACATACAGATCGGGCAACATTTTATCTCTTAATATTCTTCCAAAATACCACTCGTCTACATAAGTCAAATCACGATCTCCCTTTATTCTGTTGTATGCATGCGTGTAGAGTAACGTAGACAAATGGCCTCTATCTACTAAGCACCTTCTTCCTGATTCCCGAGCCATTTGATATTTTAATTCGTCGTTTTCCATAAAAAATCTTTGATCATCAAAATTAGCCTCTACGTTTTTCTCGGGATGAACATACTCATCTACTGACATAAAAACTTGGGGATGATCTGAGGCAATTTGTCTGGTTAAAGATGTCTTACCACTGCCGGGCAGACCTTCAAAATATATTACTTCGGGACTCCTCATAATATCGTCCGCAATTATAGCACTACTCTAGGATTAATTTCAAGCATTTGACCATATAGCTCAACTTAATTTTATATGATAAAATACAAGCAATGAATAAACAAACAGTAATCTACGTTGTCCGACACGGACAAGCAGAGCTTAATGTCAAGTGTACGATTGGTGGAACTTTTGAACCAAACCCCTTAACCTCTAAGGGCAAAGAACAAGCTATCAATCTTGCAAAAACACTTGAAAATGTAGCAATAAGTAAAATATTTTCTTCCGATTTATCAAGAGCAAAAGAAACAGCCGAAATAATTGGTTTGAAGAAACAAGTACCCGTTGAAATTAACAAACTACTTAGAGAACGAAGCTGGGGTAGTCTTCAGGGTAAGACTTTTGAGGAGGCAAAAGCAGAAAACCCTGTTGCATTTTTAAAAGAAACTAGGATAGAGGGCGAAGAAGCTCTGAGGTTCAAATACGTAGAGGATATGGAATCTTTGGAAGATGCATTTGCAAGATTTAAACAGTTTCTCAAAGAAATTATTGATACATATCGTGATAAAACTGTATTAGTCGTTTCGCATTTTGATATTATTGTCGGCTATCTAGTCTATTTAGGGTTTGGTTCGTACCAGAAACTTATGAATGCGAGTTTGGATCATACGGGATATTATACTTTAATCGCATCGGGCGAAGATATTAAGATTGTAAAAGTTATTGGTTTAAACATAAACAATGAGTAAAGAAGTAGTAGCGGTGTTTAGTGAAAGGTCAAAAGATCATTTCCCTCCACCTGGAAATTTTGATGGTATTCCAAGAGTCTCCTACGACCTGCCAGAGAGAGCAGTTTCCATTATGGATGCTCTTAAAAAAGCAAGTCAAATTTCAGGAATCAAAATTGTTCAACCAAGGGACTTTGAGTTGTCATCAATTTATTCTGTTCACAGCGAATCTTATGTAAGTCACCTAAAAAACGTGAGTGAACGGATGGCACAGGAACCACCAGTTTTTATTGCGGAAATAATAGATCCAATTACCAAGTATGTTAAAATCCATGAGTATCCTGCTTTTACATTCCCATCGGTATTTCCTCATGGAAACGCACCAATGTCGACCAATGTAGAGGCTATAAAAGGCATTTATGCATTCGATACAGCAACTCCTATTTCAGCAAATACCTACGAGCTTGCTTTATTATCTGCATATACAGCACTCACTGGAGCAGAACTCCTAAGAAACGGAAAGCAACGTGTCTACGCACTTTCTCGTCCACCGGGACATCACGCTGAGAAAGAGAAAGCAGGATCATATTGTTATTTTAATAATGTTGCTATTGCTACAGACTATTTAGTACGAAAAACGGGATCTAATGTAGCAATAATTGATATTGATGCTCACCATGGAAATGGTACCCAGGAAATATTTTACGAATCACCTAATGTTTTTTATGGATCAATTCACGGGGATCCCAATAGGATTCCTCCTTACTATAGTGGTCATGAAAATGAAATAGGTAGAGGTCTTGGGTTAGATTTTAACTTAAACATTCCTCTTCCAATTGGAAGTAATGATGATCTCTTTTTGGATTCATTAGACATTTTAATAGCTCGAGTGAAACAATTTTCTCCTCGTTATCTTGTGGTATCTTTGGGTTTTGATGGTTATAAAAATGACCCATTAAAAATATTCAATTTAAGTATGCAGGGATATGCGGAGGCCGCGAGGCGAATAGGCAACCTAGAACTTCCTACCCTTTGTATTCAAGAGGGAGGATACGCAACTCAAGAACTTGGAAAAAATTTAATTAATTTTTTAAAATCATTATCAAATTAGATGAATAAAGAATTAGAGGTTAGAAAAGAAATAGATGTACGATTGAGACTCATCATCATAAGACATAGCAAGATTTTATAACCTATTACTCACAGGAAGGATTATTATTCTTATGTTGGGGGTAAGCTTGAATTTGGCGAAGGAGTAGATATAGCAACCGCTAATTGTCTTTTTCTTGTGTACCCTTTTTCATTTGAAGGAAAACTCATTCAATATATCGGACGGCTTCAAAGAACAGAAGAAAAACAAATCGTGAGAATAACCTACACACCAGCACTCAAAGTCCTCAATGAGGCACGTTTGGGTATATTAAGTCACACCTTGCTCCGCATCGTGAACAATGTTAGAACCATTATCCAACAGCAAGAAGAGTATATTTATATCCCAGACTTGAGAGCATACGCCAACGCATAAACTTACCCCACCCCACTGCTCACTATTTCTTTTGATTAGATAACAAAAGGGGGTTACACACCCTTAAATAATTCAGACAGCGTTATGCCTAGAGATTTGGCGATCTTTATTATTTTGTCTAGTGTTGGATTTCGCTCCCCTCTCTCTACGAAACCCATATAGCTTCGATCAACGTTAACAAGATCTGCGAGATCCTCCTGTGTTAATCCTCGTTGTTTTCGAAGCTGTTGCACTCTTTTGCCAAACTTTGCATGGACTGAAGATACTTGCATACTTTTTACTACCCGTGATTAGGGTAGATAAAAAGGGACTGACAGACCAGCTTCTCCTTGTAGCATTTTCACTTGTTTTATGATATAGTACACATCGAATTAACAATGGTAAATATAGATAGCCATAGACAAACAAAAGAAAATATGGCATATAGTATTTCCTTATATGACTAGATTGTTTTTAACTGCAAGAGAAGTTGCCAGTATCTTAAAGCTCAACATTCTAACTGTTTACGAATACATTAGGAAGGGCAAATTAAAAGCAGTGAAGTTCGGAAGAAATTACAGAATTGAAGAAAAGAACTTGGATAAGTTCATAAAAGAACACCAAGTAAAAAGCAAGTAAAGCAAAGCTTTACTGAACTGCCCGACCGCAAACGGAGGGTTACAAAAAACTGCCCCGCCATCGGTTGGGTTTTTATTTCAAAAAAATGAAAATGAATATGAAATTAGAAAAAATCTTGCAAGTACAAGAGGACTCCAAAACTTATAGGGGAAATGGCGAATTAAAAAATCAGAGGTATTCAAATGTCCTAAACGCTAGAAAACCTAACGGAATGTTAGGAAATGGTTTTATCCATCAGAATACTCATTTTATAACCCATACAACTCTCGCTCACCACCAGACTGCTCTTACCGTCTTGCATGACCATCAAAAAATTTTTTTGTTAGGCATTTTCTCTGGACTTATCGCTACTGGTTTAATCTTAGGGTTATATACCGCACTGGTTATTGCAATTACGTTCATCTCAATTCTTTATTTTGCAGATCTGTTATTCAATTTTCTCCTCATTTTTAGAAGTTTTCACAAACCTCCTGAGATTGAAGTAACCAAGGAGGAACTTTCTATAATAAACGATTTACAACTGCCTACTTACTCTATATTCTGCCCACTTTATAAAGAATGGAGAGTATTACCTCAATTTGTAAGAGCACTTTCGAATCTTGATTACCCCAAGGAAAAACTGGATATACTTCTACTTCTAGAAGAGGATGATACTCAAACTATTGAAACTGCGAAGTCTTTGAATTTACCACCTTACTTTCGGACTATCATAGTTCCTCATTCATTGCCAAAAACAAAACCAAAGGCACTCAACTACGGACTAGCTCACGCCTACGGAGAATACACTGTCATTTATGACGCAGAGGACATACCAGAACCAGATCAATTAAAAAAGGCAATTGTTGCGTTTAAAAAAGTCGGTGGGAAGGTAATTTGTATGCAGGCAAAGCTAAACTTTTATAATCCAAGACAGAATATTCTAACGAAAGTATTTACTGCGGAATACTCCTTATGGTTTGACCTCGTTCTTACTGGATTACAGTCTATAAAGGCTCCCATACCCCTTGGGGGTACTTCTAATCATTTCAGAACGACTGATTTAAAACTTCTTGAGGGATGGGATCCTTTTAATGTTACTGAAGACTGTGATTTGGGCATCAGGCTTTACAAGAGAGGATACAAGACAGCGATATTTAACTCGACCACTTTTGAAGAAGCCAACAGTAACCTGAAAAACTGGCTACGCCAGAGATCACGTTGGATTAAAGGTTATATCCAAACTTATCTTGTTCATATGCGTCGCCCAGGAGAGTTTATGAGCGATTGGAAAGAGCCTCACGTAATCACTTTTCAATTGATAGTTGGTGGGAAAATTGCCTCGATGTTTATCAATCCAATAATGTGGGCAATGACTGTTAGTTACTTTATATTACGGCCAACTATTGGGACATTTATTGAATCATTATTCCCGTCCCCAGTATTTTACATGGCAGTTTTTAGCCTCATAATCGGGAACTTTCTGTATCTCTACTATTACATGATTGGTTGTGCCAAAAGAGAACAATGGGACATTATTGAATACGTGTTTCTTGTTCCTGTCTATTGGCTTATGATGAGTGTTGCCTCTTGGATGGCTATTTATCAGCTCATTTTCAAACCCCACTATTGGGAAAAAACCCACCACGGTTTGCATCTTGAAAAAATGAAAGGAGTAGTTGGTACAGAACTTATAGCAACAAATTAAAAACATGAACATATACACTCGCTTAAAAAATTTCTTGATGGAACACCAGATTGTAATTTTGACACTTATCACAACTACCCTCAGCGTTAGCAGTATTATTTACTATTACCAACAAGGACTCATTCTTGCATATGGAGATGCTGAATCACACCTTAATATTGCAAAAAGAGTCGTAAGCAGTATCACTCCAGGATTTGGACAATTAGGAGGGAATTGGCTTCCTTTACAACATGTTATGATGCTTCCTTTTATTTGGAATGATTTTTTATGGAGATCTGGCTTGGCTGGCAGTGTTGTTTCTATGGTCTCCTTCATTCTTTCTACAATTTTTATTTTTAAACTAATAAAACTTGTAACTAACAATAGTCTGGCTAGTTGGGTTGGTTCTTTTATTTTTATCACTAACCCAGGCATCTTTTATATGCAAGCTACCCCAATGGGTGAATTACCTCTTATAGTCATGCTAATAGGTTCTGTTTATTTCATGGCTAAATGGGCAGCGACGAACAATATTTTGAGCTTGATATTTAGTGCTTTTTTAGGCTTCTGTGGGTCATTAATCCGCTATGACGCATGGTTCTTATTTATTTTTGAAATATTGGCAATAGTAGTTATTGGATTGCAAAAGAAGTTGCCTTTTCAAAAGATTAAAGGTGTAATTATCTTATTTTCAACAGTTGCAGCATTGGGTATCTTGTTATGGATTATTTGGAATTTACTTATTTTTAAAGATCCTCTTTACTTTTTATTAAGCCCGTACTCTGCTAAAGCACAGCAATTAACTTGGCTTGCCCGGGGAGAGTTGCCTTCATACCACAACTTCTTAAGCTCATTATCATTTTATACTTTAGCAACAGTAAAAAATACAGGTATATTGTTTTTTATAACTGCTTGCGTAGGTCTTTTAATTACACTTTACAAACTGACCAGAGATGAGAAAAACAGATTTGCCCTTACAGGCTCAACACTCTTATTTACACCACTCCCGTTTTATGTGATAACCCTATTTCTTGGTCTATCAATTATTCTCATACCCGAACTGCTTCCATCTTCCTTTAGATTTAACAACTTTAATGTTAGATATGGTTTGATGATGACGCCATTCGTTGCTGTGTTTACAGCTATTCTTTTTACTTACCTCAGTAAGCGGGGTCGTCTCTTGCTGCTCTTGATAATTATTTTGCAAATGGTCTTATTCGTAAAAGAAGGACGACCAGCATCCCTAGAAGACGCTGTTACTGGACTCTCTGCCAGAAGACCAAGCCCTGTAAATGAGTATGTAGTAAGAAATTATGATTATGGATTAATTATGTTTGACGATTTCTCAAGGGCTGCTAACCCAGTAAGCTTAGGTGTGCCTATGAACAAAATTATTTATGTCGGTAACCACCCTTACTGGGAAAACGCTTTAGAGCATCCAACTAAATATGTTCGTTGGTTTATTATTCGTCATGATGAAAATGATGTTATTTGGCAAAAGTTTAAATCCAATAAGGAATTTTTAGAAAACTATGATGCAGTATACCAAAGCGGTAAAACTGTTGTATATAAAAGAATTGACCGCCTTTCCTCTTTAAAAGATCCTTCTAGCTCAGCGTCGCCTCCATCCTTTTGGAAGTATCAATGTATAGACACCATGAAACAATCTAGAGATAAGGCACGTTATTGGATGAAAAAGCCTAATCTACTACAGTTGGTTGAAGCACAGTTAACTGAGATTAAAAACATGGGGGCAAATTGCGTCGCTATTGACACTCCTTATGATAAGGAATTTATTTCTCATCTTACTATGTGGGTGAATGAAGCAAGAAAGAAAAATCTCCATGTATGGCTTAGAGGTAATTGGTCTAGCTGGGAAGGGTGGTTTGGATACCCAAAAGGAATGACAACTCAGGAACATTTAAATAAAACTAAACAATTTATTTTAGATAATCCAGACTTATTCCAAGATGGTGATGTTTTTACTCCCTGTCCAGAATGCGAGAACGGTGGATCATTTAGGGAAATGAATCCCAAGAAATATGCATCTTACCGTCAGTTCTTAATTGATGAATACAAAGTAACTCAAAATGCTTTTAAAGCAATAGGTAAAAATGTTGAGGTAAATTGGTTTTCTATGAACGGTGGATTAGCAAAAGAAGTTATGGATAATGAAACTATAGAGTCGATAGGCGGTGTTGTTACTATAGATCACTATGTTAAATCACCTGATGACATGGATCAAATCATTCAATATTTTAAAGATAAACTTGGAGCAAAGATAGTAATTGGAGAATTTGGTGCACCAATTCCAGAGATTAATGGGTCTATGACAGAAAATGAGCAAGCAAAGTTTATTGATGATTTGCTTGAAGTAATGTATGGGTACAGAAAGAGCATCTTGGGTGTCAATTATTGGACTTTGTCTGATAGCTCAACTGCGTTGCTCAACAGTGCTGGTAGTCAAAGGCCGGTGGTAGAAAAAATTAAAAAATATTTTAAACCTGGGATCGTTAGGGGAACCATTAGTAACACACTTGGAGAGCCTTTAAGGAAAGTATCAGTTAAGACAGGTGATAGGATAATCAGCACCACTACAGACATCCAAGGAAGATATGCATTTATACTTCCAGCCAGAGATGTTGAGATTATAGCTGAACACTATCAGTATAAGGCAGAAAGGCAAAAAATAACTGTTACCCCGGGGAGTAAAACAGTTCAAGATATTGTTTTAGAACCACAAAAGATGAGTTTTTCCTACCGTATAAAACTCTTGATGCAGGATATTCAAAAAAAGTTATCAGGATTTCTAAAAAAGATATAGAAGGCTTTTCTTATATGTGGGTAAATATGAAAAAAATTTTAGAGTTAATTTTAAGAATATCAGTAATAACGCTTGGTTTATCCATTGCGGTTTTTATCTTGCTAAACTTGCGGGGTTTTGCAATCAATTCCCAAACTTTGCTAATCAGCTTTATTGTCATTCTCTCTTTGGTCTTGATAATCCACGGCATTTTTACCTTATTCTGGATGCTTTATGCTTGGGAAAATCCTGAAGATGCTGAACGTCATAAATCTCCAAAGGAGTTCGCTTTACCAAAATACTCTTTTACTGCCCTAATCCCCGCAAGACACGAGGAGAATGTCATCAAGGATACTATTCAGGCTGTAAATCGAATCAATTACCCAGAATACCTGAAAGAAGTTCTTGTCCTTTGCCGAGATGACGACATAAAAACCATTGCAAAGGCTGAAAAAACCATAGAGGATCTGGGAAATCAAAACGTAAGATTAATAGTCTTTAATAGTTTTCCAATTAACAAGCCTCGTAGCTTGAATCAAGGCCTGAAGCAAGCAAGAAATGAGATAGTCGCTATTTTTGATGCAGAAGATGAGCCGCACCCAGGTATCTATAATGTGGTCAACACAATCCTACTAGGAGAAAACGCCGATATTGTCCAGTCTGGGGTTCAGCTCATGAATTACCGTTCCAACTGGTTCTCCACTCTAAATGTGTTGGAGTATTTTTTCTGGTTTAAATCAGCTTTACATTTTTTCTCAAATGTAGGTGGCATCTCTCCACTAGGCGGCACTACAGCTTTCTTTAAGAAAAGCTGGTTGGAACTAATCGGTGGATGGGATGAAAACTGTCTTACTGAAGATGCCGATATTGGCTTTAGGCTGATGTCTGCTGGAGCAAAATTAAGGGTAGTATATGATGAGCAACACGTTACCAAGGAAGAAACTCCTCCAAATTTAGTTAGTTTTTTAGGACAGAGAACTCGTTGGGATCAAGGCTTCTTACAGGTTTTATTTAAGGGAGATTGGAAAAAATTGCCAAAACTTAGACAGAGGCTATTTGCAGTTTATATTCTCTTATCGCCAGAAATCCAAACTGTTTTACTATTTTATGCACCAGTTGCTATTTGGTTGGCTTTTATGCAAAAACTGCCAATTTTAGTTTCCCTTCTCTCGTTTGTCCCTTTTTCCTTGCTACTACTTCAAATCGTAGTGCTTATAGTTGGGCTTTACGAATTTACTAAGGCTTACAACTTAAGATTCCCTTTTTGGATGCCACTTAAGATTCTTGCCACTTTTTACCCATACCAGTTAGTGCTAATGATTTCATCATTTCGTGCCTTTTATCGAGTGCTTTTTAGCCACAATGGTTGGGAAAAAACTCTACATGTCAATGCTCATCGAGAAATGGCAAAAGTTTCGTTATTTCAAAATGTTCAATAAACTAAAAGAAAATAAAAAAGGATTACTAATACTTGCTATCCTCTTAATCGTTTCTGGAATAGCCCATGGCTACAATATGTTCCATTTTCCTTACTATGAGAATGACGAAGGGACTTATATGTCTCACGCATGGTCGTTAATCACACAAGGGAAACTTGCTCCGTACACATACTGGTACGACCATGCCCCGGCAGGCTGGATACTTATTGCTTTGTGGGCAAAACTCACAGGAGGGTTCTTTACTTTCGGAGTATCGGTTAATTCAGGGAGGGTGCTTATGTTGGTTTTACATTTGGTTACAACTTCTTTGCTATTTTACATCGCTAAAAGACTGAGTGGTGGCTTCCTTGCAGGAATAATTGCCGTTCTTATCTTTTCTTTGTCTCCATTAGGAATTTACTTTCAAAGAAGGGTATTGCTAGACAACATTATGATATTTTGGGTGTTTCTGTCGTTGGCACTGTTATTAAAAGAGAAGCTCAAGTTGAGCCACATCATTGTCAGTGCCATTTCTTTTGGAATTGCAGTTCTTACCAAAGAGAATGCCATTTTCTTTGCCCCTGTCTTTGTTTATACCGTCTATTCAAAATCTCATTTACACCATAGAAGTTTCGCTATCGTTAAGTGGTTAGCCGTATCTGGATTAATTGTATCTTTTTACTTTTTGTATGCACTTCTAAAAGGTGAATTATTCCCCATAGGATTTTTAGACAACAATAATTCTCATGTGAGCTTACTAACCACGTTGCAAGAGCAGTTTAGCCGAGGCGGAAATTATCCATTCTGGGATAAAAAGAGTGATTTTTACATCAATTTAATGGAATGGTTATCAAAAGATAAATTAACTATTATTTTAGGTAGCACTGCTACTTTGTTTAGTATCATACTCAGCATTAAGGAAAGGTCATTGAGAATCCCAGCATTTTTAGCAACTCTATTCTGGGTTTTTCTAATTAGAGGGAGACTAATCATAGATTTTTATATTGTTCCACTAATTCCAATTTTGGCACTTAATATCGGAATGTTGGTTGCATTTATCATAAAAAAGACAACATTCGAGAAGAGAATAATCTATTATCCTCTTACCTTAATTGTAATCAGTTTGATTGCCTCAATTCTGTTAAGCAATCCGATAGGACAATATTCACGAGATGAGACTACATCTCAACAAAAAGCTATTGAATGGTTGAAGAATAATGTACCTGAGAATGAGTATGTAGTTATAGACATGTACGTTTATGTTGATCTCCATGAATCAAGATTTGTGGGCGATAAAGTTTTCACTAATGCCGATTGGTTCTGGAAATTACAAGAAGATCCTCAAGTCAGGGAAGAAAAATACCAAAACAATTGGCAAAATATTAACTATATTACTTTAAGTCATGAGATGCTTAAACAAATACGGTTGGGAACACAGGATTTTCTAAAGAAAGCTCTTGATAATTCATATTTAGTGGCTGACTGGAAGAAAGATAGTATTTCGTATTTTAATCTTAAGAACTACATTAGTACAAATGGTGATTGGATGAGTATTTACAAGATGAAAAACAAACAATTGATTGCTTTAGACAGCTCTTGGAGATATTACAAAGATAATTTTATTGAGTCATATGGTCAAGTAGTAGATCCTTATAGAAACAACTCTACCACTTCAGAAGGACAATCTTACGCTATGCTTAGAGCAGTTTGGTTAAATGACAAAGACATGTTTGATGGATTATGGGCATGGACAAGGGATCATTTTCAATATCGAACACAAGATAAACTATTCTCGTGGCTATGGGTCAAGGATGGCGAGAAATACAAATTAGGAGATTCAGCTACAGCTTCTGACGCCGACGAGGATATAGCGTTGTCTTTATTGTTTGCCTACAAAAGGTGGGGTGATACTTCATATCTATCTGCTGCAAAAGAAATAATTAACGATATTTGGGAGAAAGAAGTTGTAAGGGTAAATGGACACTATTATTTATTATCGGGAACAGGTGCGGAACAGGATAATGGATACCTTATCAACCCATCTTATGTGTTCCCTGCCGCATACCGAATTTTTGCTCAAGTTGATACCAAACACCCTTGGGCTAAGCTTGCTAATGACAGCTATGTCTTGCTTAATAAATTGGGCACTCAAAACAATAACAAGACCTATCTCCCACCAAATTGGATACTAGTGGATAAGGAAACAGGTGAAGTTAGATCAGCTTCGAAGTATATAGAGAAAGATGCCGATTTCTATGGTTTTGAAGCTTTCAGGACAATGTGGAGAGTCGCTTTAGATGCTTTGTGGTTTAAAGAACCAGATGCTAGTGAGTATTTAAGGAGAGTCGAACCATTCTTTAATAGAGAGTGGAACAAAAACAAAAGTTTCGCTACGATATATAATCTTGAAGGGATAAGACAAGTTCAATACGGCACACTTAGCACAGATACAGGAGTCCTATCTGTATTTACTATGGTAAATAAAAAGTTAGCAGAAGAGACTTATACCAGACTATTTGAGGGCAAGTTTAATTATGATGAAGGGTTCTGGGGAGATCAGAAGAACTACTATAACCAAAATTGGGTTTGGTTTAGTACAGCTCTTTACACCAATAATTTACCTAATCTCTGGAAGACGAACTAACTAATCTCATAATATCCTCTTTCCTGTAACGTCTATCTCCTCGTTGACCAAACCTTACGGCCTTCAAAATACCTTTCTTGTCCCATTTCCTCAGAGTATTAGGATGAACTTTCAAAATCTGACAGGCTTCGGCAAGCGTCAGTAATTCTGGTAATTTAGCTTCTTTATCCATTGAGTTTTAACCTTACATTTGATAACATTATCATACATCATACAACAGACAAAAGCTGTCTGCAATATCAAATTACAATTACTAAAAAATTACTATGACACCAGAAGAAAGAGTCAACCAAGAGATTTGGTGGGTTTTACAAAGAATTAAAGAAGAAAATCTTGTAGCAGGAGACGGCAATACATTTTTTTACGATACAACGAGTAGCTTAATTGCTCCAGGCGTTCCCAATAGAGGTAGGGAAAGAAAAATTATTCAAAATAAACTTGCTCAAGAAGAAAAAGCAATAAAAATTATCAAAGAAATAGAGCCAAGTTGGACAGGTGGCAAAAATGGGTTTTATCTAAAAGTTTTACAACCTAAGTTTGACGAAGTCTACAAAAAGTATCAAAAAGCCTGCGACCTACAATCTTACTTAAATAATTACCAACAAAAAGTATTCAAAGAGGAAAAGAAATTGCCAAAGTTTTCCCAAGTAGAAAACATTGATAATAAAGAAAAAACAACGTTAGCTTCTTCTATAAGAAAACACAAAGGAAGGATGTTTGAAAGAGGAAGCGGTGGTGGATACTATAATCGAAGCCACCCTATACGCCCCAAGGAAAAACTAAGTGCCAATGAAATAGTTGATGGGTTTTCCTCTTCAAATTACCGCTTTGTATTAACCGTAATTGAAAAAATTGCTTCGCTTGCGGAGTTTAGCTTGGATAGAACAGTGCATTATCAGCTACAATCTCCTCCTGGGCAACTACTCATTCAAGAGAGAATGTTGTTGACTAAGTTTGAGAGTTTTGGTTTGTTTAGAAATGCGGGCGAAGACGGTATTCACGGCATAGCTACTTTGAGAGGTGTTAACACAGATACAATCAGGAAAATAATTACTGAAATCAACAAAAGGCAATTAGCCTTACCAACCAAATCTGAAGATAAAAGCGGAGACTTAAAAACAAGATACGACCAATTGTTAGAAGAAATACGCAAACCAAAAGAACCTGCTCAAGATTTGAAAAAAAGATACGAAAAAACTATTGAAGAAAAAGTTGTATCGCAAAGGCAAAATGAACCCAGCGAAAAATTGTCAACATCTTCAATTCCAGACAAGTATAAAATTTCAGTAAAAGACCGAGAGATATGGGTTAATAACTATCTTATCGGTAAACCTCACGCTGTCGGGAGTAATTTTGAGTTTCTTGAATATGTTCGCAATCAACCACCCGATACTAAAATTGAGTTGACAACCATACCCAACGAAGCTATTAGAGCAACAGTGAAAGAGACAATACAAGGCAGGCGTTTTATCAAAATTCTTAATGCTTTGGGTTTTAAGGGCGAAATAAAAAAGGCATTTTTCTATAAAGTTGGTAATGACAGCCTTTACTATAGAGGAGATGAAATTACCAAGACAGATTTAGAAAAAGCAGGGGTAAAAATCTATTTATTTTTGAAAGAATTGGAAGTCGCTCACGCAAGAATTGTCCCGAGTAGTCCGATTTAGTCCGAAATCCTCACATAAATTTCCTCAATGACCATACTGTAACGAGTATGGTTTTTTGTCGGCAAAAACCATCCCAAGATCATTAACCTAGTAAAAATTATATGACCAAAAAATTACAGATAGAGAGCGACAAGATATTTGCCACATATGATTTGGGTTGTAGCTCCGCACTTATAAGTGCTGGATTTGAGCTGGTTTCTCTGGACAAAACTAATCCCCGCAAAGTGCAATACATCTTTCGCCAAGAAGTCGGCATTGAAAAGGTTGTGGACGAATACTGGGCAGACCGCTTGGAAGTAAAAGCACGGACATTCTTTGACAACACAAAAATGTTAAAAAACCGTATTTACAGCGAATAAAACTATGCTATCAAACGAGCAGATTACTAAATTCCAAACGATTTATAAAAACCGCTTCGGCAAGGAAATCAGCCGAGAGGAAGCCTATGAAAAAGGTGCAAAACTCATCCGGCTTATTGAGCTAATTTATAAACCGATGACAGAAAAAGAATACGAAATGGTTCAAAAGCGTCGCAAAGAGACAAAATTATGATTGATAGTGTTGTATTACAATTAAATAGCGGACAGTTTAAGCTACGGGAGAAAAACCGCTTCAATGAGGCTAAAAAACAGCAAGGTAGGGGTTTTAGCGTGGATACTAGGTATTGCAGTGAATACGCTAAGTCGTGGAAGAAAAGAGGCGTTTATTGCCCGATATTCGGGCTTCTAACACGAGCACAGGGACTTGCCAAGCCACAGGAAGTTTTGGAAATACAAGTTTCCTTGCAGAAACTCGTGCACGGAACAAATTTGTTTGATGTAGACGGGAACGATTTAGATACTATTTTTCAAAAATTACTATTTTTTCTTGATGAGTTAGGTGTTGATACTACAAAAGAGGAATTGCGAAAAGCAATCGTAAGGCGGGCAGATTTTTCAAAAATTATCAAACTACCCGATTATTTAGGAAAAGCAGACGAGATTATCCGTCTGTTAGCACGGTTTAATTACAAATCGCAATCGGAATTTCGGTTAAGCGAATATAGTGAGGGAAACGAAGGTATAAGTATTAAATTTCATAATAGCACGCAGGGATATGCGATTTACGACAAATTTGGAGAAATTTTGAGCCAAGGATTTACTAAGCAGGAAATGACATTAAAAAGGCTCTACGAGGAAGGCAAACTCAAACGGAACGCCGTGAAATTTGAGTTGTCTCTACAAAGAAAAGATAGTTTTGAGGCAGTTGTCAGTAGACGAACTAAAACAGGGAAGAAAAAGAACTTTTATCTGGAGGAAATACTTGATAGAGACCTTGCACAGAGTATTCTTTGCGATGCATTTGAAAAGATATTCAACAATGTTGCTGTAGGGCTGGTAACCCTTTCGCAGATGGAAGATAATAAACTGCGAGTATATTTAGAAAGTTCTAGTTTAAGTCAAGCAAAACAAGAGAAGCTGTATTACTGGGTGCGTATGGCTACCAACTTTGGGGTCGCTGGAACTTGGGAACAATTAAAATTAAAATACAAGGGCGGGAGCGTTGACCGCCGTAAAAAAGAGATTGCCCTAATACTTCAAGAACTCGGTCAGATAAGCGGAAATGTGGCGAATTTGATTGATTTTCTGCGAGCCGAACACAAGAAATTTGAACTTATTAAACCCAAAAATGAATTATAAACTTGTAAACCATTGTAAACTATGTTACTATCATTTATAGTATTACTTAAATATAGCTACTAACTTTTATGAAACCGCAAAAAGCCAAAAAAGAACAAGAATTTTACCTCGTAAGCGAGCTTGCCGATAACCTTCGGGTTTCCGATATGACAATTTACCGCTATATCAAGGCGGGCAAAATTAAGGCATACAAGATAGGCAAAGAGTTCCGCATTGATAAGCGAGAATTTAATAACTTTCTGAATAAAGTAAAAACAAAATAATATGTCTCAAAACCGAGAACAATCCAAAATTAAATACTTTCTCTATGCCAGAAAGTCATCCGAGAGTGAAGATAGACAGGTGCAATCTATTGATGACCAAATAAATCGGCTCAAAAAGTTTGCCCAAGATTTGAATTTGAATATCAAGAAAATCTACATTGAAGCAAAATCAGCAAAGAAGCCAAACAACCGACCTATCTTTGAGGAAATGCTACAACGAATAGAAAACAATGAAGCTCAAGGCATTTTGTGCTGGCAGATAAACCGACTGTCCCGCAATCCCATTGATAGCGGCAAGATAAGCTGGCTTTTGCAACAAGGGGTACTCAAATCAATCCAAACAATAGACCGGCAGTATCTTCCAGAAGATAATGTATTGCTCTTTAGCGTTGAAAGCGGCGTAGCAAACCAATTCATTTTGGATTTAAGCAAAAACACAAAACGGGGAATGATTAGCAAATTAGAAAAGGGATGGCAAACAGGCGTTGCCCCAATGGGTTATCTCAACGACAAAGAGAACAAAATAATCATAAAAGACCCAGAGCGTTTCAACCTTATCAGGAAAATGTGGGATTTAATGCTAACGGGTAATTACACCCCGCCAAAGATTTTGAACATTGCGAATAACGAGTGGGGCTTCAGAACAAGAAAATCTAAAAGAATAGGAGGCAATCCATTATCCAGAAGCGGTATTTATAAGATTTTCACAAGTTTGTTTTATGTTGGAATTATTGAAAACAACAAAGTGCAATACGACGGAAAGCACGAGCGGATGATTACCTTTGAGGAATATGACCGAGTACAAATGCTTTTAGGGAGAAAAGGCAAGCCAAGACCCCAGCACCACGAGTTTGCCTTCACAGGGTCTATACGGTGCGGCGTTTGCGGCTGTCTATACACTGCCGAGACCAAAAAGAAGCTCATCAAGCGTACAGGGGAGATAAGAGAGCATACATACTACCATTGCACCAGAAGGACAACAAAGATTGCGTGCAACCAACGGAAAAATATCAAAGTGGATGATTTGGAATTATACATTGAAAAGGAAATAGAAAAATACACTATCCTGCCGGAGTTTTTGCAGTGGGCATTAGAGGGTTTGAATAAAAAGAACGATACCGAGATTGAAGACAGGACAAAGGTGTATGAAATGCAACATAAAACCTTAATAGGAACCCAGAAGGAGCTTGATGAGCTTACCAAGATGAGATACAGACAACTTATTGATGATGAAACCTTTATTAAAGTGAGAAACACGCTTCAGGGTAAAATTTCCCAGTTAAAAGAAAACCTACGGGAAACAGAGACACGAGCCGAAACGTGGCTTGAGCTTACTGAAAAGACATTTAGTTTTGCTACCTATGCACGCAAGGCATTTATAACGGCCAAAGGAAAAGAAGGGTTAGAACTAAAAAAAGAAATTTTATTGGCACTAGGGAAAACACCGATAATACAAGACGAAAAGCTCATTATTGAAGCAAATGAGTGGTTTGTACCCATCAAAAATGACTATCCGGCTCTGGAGAAAGAATACTTAAGGTTAGAACCGACGAAAATGCCCATGAATGAAGCACAAATAGAAGCTCTCGCCTCTATTAGTGCACGCTGGCTCCCCCGCGAGGACTCGAACCTCGAACCTAGCGATTAACAGTCGCGCGCTCTACCATTGAGCTACAGGGGAATGTGAAGACTATTTTATCACGGACTAATTTTAAAATAAAGGGGCCGAAACATACTCAACACAATT
>OBEQ012627669.1_pt1 | contig 24590 bp, 21 predicted proteins | sample 1670901 | NCBI WGS metagenome assembly OBEQ01 (sample SAMEA104232315, study PRJEB22302) | groundwater metagenome | biome: forest; feature: aquifer; material: groundwater | place: USA | collected 2011-08-07 | depth 5.4 m | reverse complement strand
CACCAGATGGAAGGGGGATTGGCCGAGCAGCTCACGCAGAAACCCTTCGTCTGTCTGCGGGGTTAAACGATTGGGGAGAGCCAGATGCAGAACCGTATCGATTTTTTCATCAATCCGGGAGAGCCAGGAGGGGTTTTCCAAGACGCCGTACACGATTCGCAAACCGGGCAGATCCGTTAAACCCTCAATATTGCTTGAAGGGCGCACCTGCGCGATCACACGGTATCCCTGTTGATGGAGGGCGCTTGCCAAACGCTTACCGATAAACCCGCTTGCGCCTGTGATCAATACCCGTTTCAAAAGTTTATCGCTGCTGGAATACCACTCTCCGATGATTTTCCACCTTCGGAAGAGTTTGGCATCCTAAAAAAGAGTGTAGATAAAAGGCGCCACGGCGGAGGACTGCGCGACGACGATAAGGATCCCGATGAGGACGAGGATCACGATGACAGGCATGAGGATCAGATTCCGCTTCGAGCTTATGAAAGCCCAGAGGTCCTTTAAATCCTGCTTCGACCGCATATTGCTTTAAGCTCCTAAAAAGGCCTCTCACAACGATCTGAGGCGTTATCAATCTCGCTCTTGGGGATCCAGTAAGTTTCGGCTGAAGCGTCGGCCTTCCTCTTCAACACGTCGCCTTGAAGAACCCGCGCGAGAACTCCATAGGGAGTGAATATAACATAAAAGAAGAGAATCATAAACACCCTCGTGACCAACGCCCCACTTTTAGACATGAGGGACGAATAGGCCTCAAAGAACGCGGCGGACGTCTCCGGCAAAGCCAGATGAAGGGTGAGAAGTAGAAGCGACAGCGCCGCGAGAATACCCGCCCGCGCGACGTGCCCCGTAAAATAGGACAACACGGCCACCGCCAGAAGAACGGGACAAAAGATAAAGTAGAACTTCCGGCTTTTTTTCAGCGCCTCAGATTCCATCAGTCGCTTCCTTTCAGCTCAGCCGCCGAATAAGACTCGATCCCGGCGATATTTTTTTGTCTTTCTTTGGATAGAAAAAAAGAACCCAGGGCCAGCGCGTCAATGCCCGTCTTTAGGAAACACCGGTAAGCTTCCTCCGGCGTTCTCACGATGGGCTCACCGCGAACGTTGAAGGAAGTGTTGATGAGAAGCGGACAGCCGGTGAGCCGCTCGAAAGCCTTGATCAGTTTGTGATACAAGGGCATGAGGTCTTCTCGTACGGTCTGGATGCGGGCTGAGTAGTCCACGTGCGTCACGGCAGGGATCTGCGAACGAAGCACTTTAAGTTTTTCAAGTCCCTCGCCCTTGGATTCCGGCACTTCCAGCCGTCGGGACCGGGTCACATCGGCGACCATGAGCATGTAAGGGCTCTCCCCTTCGAGGTCGAAATAATCACGGGCTTTTTCACTAAGGACGGAAGGGGCGAAAGGCCGAAAACTTTCACGAAACTTGATCTTCAGATTCATCACCGATTGCATGCGCGGAGAGCGGGGGTCGCCGAGAATACTGCGCGCCCCGAGCGCCCGAGGGCCAAACTCCATGCGCCCTTGGAACCAGCCCACGACCTTTTCAGACGCGAGTTCCGCGGCGACTTTTTCCGCAAGCTCTGTTTCGGAAAGCTTCACGTACTCCGCGCCGGCCCCCTTTAAAAAAGTCTCGATGGAGTCATCGGAGAATCCGGGCCCCCAAAGTGAATTTCCCTGAATACCCGCAGGTGCCGGACCCGGACGGCGCGGCCGTTTGAAATATTCATGCGTTACAAAAAGCGCCGCGCCAAGCGAGCCGCCCGCGTCGCCGGCGGCCGGTTGAACCCAAACGTCATCAAAAATTCTTTCCTTCAAGATTTTACCGTTGGCCACGCAGTTCAAAGCCACGCCACCGGCCAGGCAAAGCGCCTTCTCCCCCGTCTTCTTCCGGACATGCCGCGCCATCTTAAGCATGGCCTGATCGGTTACTTCCTGAACGGAGCGCGCCAGGTCCAAATGCCGTTTTTCAAATTCTCCTTCCGGCCTGCGCGCCGGGCCGCCGAAAAGTTTCTCGAAGCGGCCATTGATTGAATTCAAACCCCCGCAGTATCCAAAGTAGTCCATGTTCATCCGGTAAGACCCGTCCTCTTTTAGATCAATGAGATGATCCAAGATGGCCCTCGCGTAGACGGGCTCCCCGTACGGCGCCAAACCCATCAATTTGTACTCGCCGGAATTGATCCGAAAACCAAGGTAGTGCGTGAAAGAGGAGTACAAAAGCCCCAGAGAGTGCGGGAAATGGATCTCCGCGTCAATCTTCATACGGTTCCCCTGCCCGGAACCGAAGCTGGTAGTCGCCCACTCTCCCACGCCGTCAACGGTGAGGAAGGCGGCACGCTCGAACGGCGAGGCGTAGAACGCGGACGCCGCATGGGACTGATGGTGTTCGGGGAAAAATATCGGACCATGGTACTTGAGCGCCTTCTCGATCATGGAGCGGACATAAAGTTTCTTGCTGATCCAAAGAGGGATCGCCTGCAAAAAGGATTCGAGGCATCCGGGGGCCATCCATAGGTGGGTGCGCAGGATCCTGTCGAACTTAAGGAAGGGCTTGTCGTAAAAAGCCACCGCGTCCAGGTCCTCCGCGCGAACCTTGCCTTCCGCCAGGCAATAGGCCGCGGCATTTGAAGGAAACGAATCATCGTGTTTTTTTCTTGTGAACCGTTCCTCCTGGGCCGCCGCCACAATCCGGCCTTCGTCGAGAAGACAGGCGGCGCTGTCGTGATAAAAAGCGGAGATGCCGAGGATCTTCAAGGCGCCTCCAAGTAGGAGCCGAGGATCTCAGCGATCAGCCGGTGTCCTTTGGGGTTGGGATGGAACGTGTCTGACGGTGTGATCTTTATCGCGGATGCGTCCGGAGCTCCGTGCATGAGAGGAGCCAACAGATCGATCGTTTCGATACCAAGGGAGCGGCCCGCGTCAAGGATCTGCCCACGGATGCGATCTGAAGCGGACGGATATTTCTGATCGGCCCACTCCAGTCGGGGGTACACCGCCAGCACAAGCCGTGCGCCAAGTCCGTCGGTCAAGTTCTTCATTTCCTTGAGGGACTCGTAAGAAGCAATCCAGCCCGGATTCTTCGTGTCGAATTGATCATTATAAGTTTCCATGAACTTCTCGGGTGAAGCGTTTTTTCTCAAAACTTCAAGATTCTTTCTGAAAAAAGCATAAAGATACGAGTGCTTCTTGACAAGGTCCTTCGCCCACGCCACCCACACGAACCGCGGATCGATGAGCCCCCCCTGTTTTGAAAGCGGCTCCGCGTCGTTGGTCGTATAGAATAAGATCACGACATCCGGTCCCAGCGCGACACCGACCTCCCTTAAAAAACAAAGCTCCTGATAGGTATTGTAACCCCTGACACCCGCGTTCAGGACTTCGACGGATCTAAACTTAGACGCGAGCCGCGCTTCAAGGCGTCTGGGAAAAGCATCCTCCGCCGAAACTCCGTCGCCAAAAACTACCGAATCCCCCAAAACCAGGATCCGGGTGGTTCCGGGCAATTTCTTTCGATCGAACTCCCTTTCACGAAGACCGAGCGAATTGATCCGGATCTCGTTGCCAAAGCGGTCGCGGCCTCTGAAGTTCGGTTCATGCTCGAAAGCCCGGGTCTGACTGCGGCGAAACTGCCCGGGAGGGTTATCAATCAAAGAAGGGGCCCGGGAAAGCACAAACTCTCCCACTCCCGCCGCCAGGACGAGTCCCGTGCCGAGTGCCAGCGCCGACCTTAGAATTTTCGCGCCGCGCATAGGATGCTTAAGACGCCGAGTGCCGCCAGCGAGATCCACAGACCCATCTTAACAGAAGCCGGATCATAGACCATTCGGATGCGATGCTCGCCTTTGGCCAACCGGACGGCCCTGAAGGTCGTGTTCGCCCGTAAGAGCTCCGCGGGGCGACCGTCGACCTTAGCTTTCCAGCCCGGATAATGATTCTCACTCATCACAAGATACCCATCAGATTTAAGACGCGCCTCCAAAAGGACTTCGTGAGGTTCATATCGCAAAAATCGGACACTCTCGGAGTCGGACGTGACTCCAACCGCTCCTTCGGACAGAGCGGCGCCCTCAAGGACGACCTCGGATCTCATACGGTCAAGATTCTTCTTGAGATATCCCGCAGCGGCCTCTTCATCGAGAAAGTGAACGGCGCGATGCACGATGAACGCGCGAGGAAGCGCCCCTAAGTTCTCATAGATCCGAACCCCCTCGCCTTCCCATCTTTTTTGCATGTCCGGTCTATGTTCAAACGATTCATTGAAGCTTGAAGTCAAAAAATATTTCACATTCAAAAAATCAGCGGCATCCTTATTGAAATGATGGAGCGGATGGATGTAGGGCCCCATCCCTTCGGGCCTGAGCGTCAACCACTCATAGAACCGGACATAACGTTTAAGGTACAAATACTCGTAACCATCCGGCGTGGCGATCCCGTAAATCAGATTGGCTTCGGGCGCCAGGAATATGGAACTATAAGGCGTCTTAGCGTCTTCGACCATAAGAACACGAAAAAGCCCGGTGTCATGTTTAAAAAATTCGGCGGGCCGCGCTCCTTTAAAGATGGCTTCACGGCTAAAAGCCGGGCGTGAGAAACCGAGTACGAGACCCACATCCAGAGCCATCCACAAAAAAAAGACCCCCTGGAAGAAGCGACGGCTCATCTTCATTTTTTGATACCCGATAATGAGCGCCAAGAAGACCGCAAAGACACAGAGCGGCCAAACCAGATGCGGGTTGTCCCACGAGAGCACGCGTTCAAAGTATTGGAAAAACTGGCGGACTCTTTCGTGGCTAAAGGTCTCAAAGTCACCGATAAAGATGGATGGCGCCGATGCGGCTCTTAAGTTCGACAGGATCACCGCCGTAAGCTTAGGCCGAAGCGCTTCGACAAGGACCCTTAAGGACGCGAGTAAGGCCGTAAAAATAAAAGCGCCCACGGCCATTCTGCGAGCGAGCGAAAGAAGCTTCCGGCTTTTTTCCTCCGAGACGACTAGCCATTCCCCAAGCGACACGGCCAAAAGCGCCAAAAGAGAAAATTCTTCTATCATAAAAAGCCTATGGACGCCGACCAAGCCCTTGAGTACCGGTAAATACCGGATAAAAAGAAGGTAAAGGATTGGGTGTAGCGTCAAATAGGCCAGGACCAAGACCACCACCCACCAAAAGAAATTCGCCAAAGCGCTCCGTTTCCCGCTTGACGCATAGAAGAACGCGATCACCGCCGCCGCGCCGCTGTAGAGCGGGATCGGAAAGACCTCGACGGCTTTCATGAAAGGAATGTGTGAGAATATCGTCTGAAGGATCCTGGGAATGACGAAATCGGCTTGAGGCCCCGCCGGCGAGTAGAAAAGGTTGGGGAATAAAAGAAGCGGATAATGCGTGGGCAAAAACGCGACGATCTCGCCGCGGGAGGCGCGGTTTGAGAGGCCGTAAAGTTCAAACGCACGGGCCGAATAGAATGCCGTGAGTCCGATGGCCAGAAGCACAGGTAAAATTACCTTAAAAGCCGTACTAAAACCTCCTTCTTTGGACTCCTTTAAAAGGAAGGTCAGATAAGCCAGGACAAAGATCGTATTGTAAATGGCCGAGTGAGGATTCGAGTTCAAAAAATAGAGCGCTAAGGCCAGCGTGAAAAAAAAGAGTCGTTTTCCCGTGGGACGTTCGGCATAAGGAGCCGCGAGGACAAAAAGAAGCGGCAAAAAAAAGAATCCCACTTCCGTCTCCCGCCGCGGGATCATCCAGACCCAGCCGGAAGCCACCGCCGCAAAAAGCCCCGCGCCGCGGCCGCGAAGAAAAAGATAGAAAAAATAACCGTTTAGATAAATTCCCAGAAAAACAACGGCTGAATAGGCCGTTTCGGGCCTGAAGAAAAAAGCCGCAAGATTGGCGAGATTGTAGGAGCTGACTGCGTGAATGCCGAAAGGGTGACCGCCAAGAGATAGCGTGTTCCACAGCGGCAGGATCCCCGCCTTCACCCACGTGTGCGTGTACGAAACGGCGCTGAAGTAGCATTTGAGCTCATCGCCGCCGAGGTCCACAAGGATCTTGCCCTCGAACAGGCCTCGGCAAAGAAAAGCGGACGCCAGAAAGAAAAAAATAAGCGCGGCGGCATGGCGGCGAAATTGCGCTTTCATGACACGGGTTTCTGACAGACCACGGTGACGATATCGTAAGGATTGCAGTAAAAATCAAGTCCGGTGAAGACGCGCTCCGCGAGGAAATTCAATGAACGGCCGAAGACCGGAAAGTAACCGCAAAGCCGCTTCACAAAAAAACTGAATGAAACGTATTTGCCTGCGTAACCGGCATGCCGGATCTTAAAACCCTTGCGCTCCAAAAGGCCGCAAAGGTTCTTTTTGGTAAAATAGGCCAAATGCTCGTGCTCTTTGAACCCGACCCAGTTAGGACCGAAGATCCCGGCGGGCCAGCTCCCGAAATCCGGAGTCGCCACCGCCAGGAACCCTCCCGGCTTCAAATGCCGAAAGGCCAGCTCGATATCTCGGACCGGAGTAAAAGAATGTTCAAGATAATCCCACATCGTGACAAGGTCATAAGGGCCTCCCGAGCCGTCAAAATCCTTGAATTGCCCGTTGGTGAGACTGAGGCCGAACTCGGCGGCGGCGAACTCACAGCAATAGTCGGATATCTCGACTCCATGCGTCCGCCATCCCATCGCCTTGGCCGTATTCAAAAAAAATCCCGTCGCGCAGCCGACGTCCAGGACGGCTCCCTTTTTCTTCAGCCACTTTTTTTCCAGTTCTTCCAGGCGGCGGTGAAAGGTCTTTTCCACGAGTTCGCGGTCGGAGACATAATTGTCGTACCCCATTTTTTCGGAGGAGTGGCTCTCAAAGTATTGCCTGGAATAGAGTTCTTTCACGCACTCTTCTTTCAGCCGTGGGCTCGTGTAGACAAAACCGCACTGTTTGCAGCGCACAACGCTCGGCAGATCGCGCGGATAAACCCTCCGCGAATCAGGACTTCCGCAGAGGATACAGCCGACGGTCTCCTTGATCAATTTGGCCTGGATTTCCATAGAAGTTTTCAGTCTATCACGAAAAGTTTATTTTAAACACATAGAGCAGCGGCCCCGGCCGCTTCAAGTTCCAAACTTCGGAGTTGATGGGCGTATAAGTCCATGACGTGGGGCTTAGCTCCTTACCCGTATCGCTCCTGGGGTCGGCGCGGAAGACTTCTTTAAGATAAGGCTTCATCTTTTCATAAAATTCCGGATGCGCCCGCTTCAAAGAGACATCGCTCACAACGAGGTAACCCGCCCCGAGGCTCTTAAGCGCGGGCAGGTCGTAAGGCACCGACCGCGTCAACATGGTGAATTGCGGCCTTTGGGTGCCGCTGGCCAAAAAATAAAGACGGTAGTGTTCTGCCGGGTACGGGGAAAGCCTCAGCAAAACTTCCAAGCGCTTTTTTTTTGCTGTGCTTCCCGGATTCTGCGGATCAAGGAACAAGATCTGTTCCCTGACCAGATCGGGGCTTGGCGTAAGGCGTGGCGCTTCTCCGGGGTCGTCCAAAATGATCTTTTCGTCCGGCGCGACATTACGAGCGAGCCATTCCCGGGTCAGGTCACGCGTGTCTCTTCTGAGAAACAGCGCGTCCTGATGAAGCGTCTTGGGTAAAACCAAGAGAAGAAGCAAGATTCCCAAAGCCAGCCTTTTGCCGGACGATCCGCCGGATCTAAGTGCAAACGTTTCCGCCGCGTCGGCGGCCCAGAGAAGGCCTATCGGGATCAGGACAAGCACGTAGCGCTCAAACGGTTGTCCCGCTTTCGTGATCATCCCATAGTAAAGAACGGCAAAAACGCTTAAAACGACATCTTTGAACGATCGGCGCGCGAATTGCCGAATAAATCCCGCAAGCGCCAAAACCGTGAACGCCGGACCGAGAGAATGCCACAGCATGACCAAATGCCGATACCACGGGACTTGAAAAGCGCGGTTTAATTCATAAAGTTTCCCGATATATTCTCGGGTCGTCTTAAAATCAATGAGAACAAACGGCGAAAGGCAGAAGAAGATACCCATAAAAAAGACCGCTGATAAAAAAAAGTCCCTCGCCAAAACCCGCAGTCGGGGACGGCTTGCCAAATAGGCCATCGCGATGGGCATAGCCAGCAAGATCCCATTGTACTTGGTCGCGGCGGCCGCCGCCGCCGCGGCGATCGCCTTCCAATGCCCGGCAGTATCCCCGCGGTTCAAGGATCGAAGGCTATAGTAAAGGGACAAGGTCACGAAAAAAGTCAGCGCGATGTCCATGGTCGCAAAATGAGAGTCTCTTACGTGGAGAAAGTTCACGGCTAAGAAAAGAGCCGCCCACATCCCTACCGCCTTATTTCTGAATTCTTTTCCCAGAAGATAGATCCCCCCGACCGTCGCGACGCCGAAGAAACCGCTTAAGGTTCTTGCCAGAACATAGAAAATTTCGGGTTGTCTCAAAAAAAGCGCCAGAAAATCATCGGGATTCAAAAAAAACCCCGTCAAATGACCGGCCGCATAGAAAAAACCAAAAAGACCAAAAAGAAGATACATAAAGAAAGTCGGTAGATAGAACATGTGCGGGTTCAGATCCCCGGTCCCGAACGCGAGAGCGTGATTGATGATGAGATGTTCATCGGGGTGATGCGCTCCGAACCCGAGTCCGGTCAGGCGCAGCACCAAGGCCACAAGCAGGATCCAGAAAAGCGGATGGGGCCTCAAAATACGGACCCTTGCGGTTTTTTTCTTAAGTCATACACGTGAATGCTTCCGCCGACGAGAGCGTCGGGTTTGATGCGATCACACCACTTCATATGTTCGCGAAAGAAGATTGACACCGCATAGACTTTTGCTTCGGGTCTCTCGGTCTCGGTTTCCGTCACAGGCTCGTAGTCAATCCCATAAAAACTTGGGTCCGCCGTGCCGAAATAGCGCAGTGAGATCTTGGAGATCCCTTGGCGGTCCAGATAGGTTTTAAGCGCCTTCAAACCCTGGCCCCAGTCCACGTCGCTTCCGCGGGTAAGATACAGTCCTTTTTCCACTCCGCCGACGGCGGGGTTAAAATAAGAAAGATAGTTCGGAAAAGCGGGCCACACAGTCACTGCGTTCAACACGATCAGCGTGACCAGCGCCCATTTCCATACACTCTTTCCGGTTTGAGCGAGCTTCGCCAGCCCACCGATCCAGACAAAAAGCATGGGAATAAAAGGAAAAAGATAGCGGATCCCGATTCCCGTACTGTCGAACATCGTGAGGCCCGATAAGAACGCCGTGGGCAGGAGTACAACCGCATTTTCATGGCCGCCGGAAGAGCCGGCCTTTTGAAAATAAACGGCTCGTACTATCAAAAGTCCGAGAAAAGGCAGCGTCATCTTGGCTGCGAATGAAAAAAAGTAGAAATACCAGACACTGCCCGTGATCCATTGACCGAAAGCGTAATGGGTATAAGGATCTTGATGACTCCGTACCAGACCGGCAAATCCCAAAAGATACGACGGAATAGGGACCGGGAGGCTCCTTGACGCGTTCCGGAGAAGCTCCTTTATCCCGGAATTCCCCGGAAAGAGCTTGTCGGCAAAGGCCGCAACGTACGACAGCTTCTCCCCGATCCGCGGGACCCCTTCCCATAAAAGAGGCTTGAATTCAAATCCGTAGCTCGCCCAGATAATAATGAATGCGGAAATAGGCAGCCAAAACGCCGATTTAAAAAAATCACTCCACCTTTTTTTTAGAAGAAGCACCGCCAAAAAAGGCACGAAAAAAACAAGCGCGTTCTGCTTGGCCGCGCAAGCGAATCCGAAAGCCACGGCGAAGAGAACGAAATCCTTTTTTTGACCGGAAATTAAAAATTTCCAAAGCCCAAAACCGGTAAGTGTAATAAAAAGCGTCACCCCAATGTCCGTATGCGCGATGGACGAGTAGGCCAGGAAATTGGGACACAGCGTGTAAAAAGCCAAGCTTAAGATCCCTGCCCACTCTCCGTAAAGCCGGCGGCTCCACGCGTAGACAAGAAGTGCCAGCGCAAACCCTAAGAGAAGGTTCATGACACGCGCGCTGTAGAGAAGTTTATTGGCGATCTGGCGGTTGTCACGGTAGAAGAAATCAACCGCGAATGGAACGCTGTCAGCTTCACGCCAAGAGATTTTGTTCAGGTCAAGCTTTGGCTTAAAAAAAAGCCATGGCAAGGCCATCCATTGCCTCAGAAGCGCGGGGTTGGCAGGGCTCATCCGGTAGTCATGCGTTTTGAGATAAGCGTAGCCGTTCACCATGTGGAAAGCCACTTCGTCCGTGGTGGGCGAAGTCGCCCGGATGAGGACGAGCCCCTGAGCAAGAAAAAGGACGAGAAAAAATGCGGCGAAGATCTTAGGCCTTCGCGGCACGCGATTTGGCCTTTGGTGGCGGAAGGATCTTCATTTGCGGGAGAGGAACGATGAAGCGACCCCCGTGTTTAAAAAATAGGGCCTCTTGTCTTAAAAAAACCTTCAGAAAATGCCACGGAAGGACGAGAAAATAGTCCGGGCGCTTCGCCCGCGCTTCTTCTTCGCTTAAGATGGGAATCATCGTCCCCACGGTCAATTTACCAAACTTGTCAGGATTGCGCTCCGCCGCGCCCGTGATCAACGACACATCCAGGTTGAAATATTGCAAAAGGGTGTTCCCCTTGGTTGAAGCGCCGTAAGCGTAAACCGTTTTTCCTTTTTTGACCTCGGTGTGGATGAAGTGATAGAGCTTCTCGCGGATCGCCAGGACCCGTTCACCGAAGCGCACGTAGGTCTCCTTCTCGTCCAGCCGTTGTTTCTTCTCGAGGCGATCAAATTCCGCCACGCGGAGCGCGCCCTGCGGCGATTCCTCCGCGTCCTGATGCCGGATGTAGACCCGGAAACTTCCTCCGTTGACGTCATTAAGCTCCACATCCACGATTTTAAGTCCATGACGTTTGAGCAGATTCCGGAGAGAGTGCACCGAGTAGTATTCGAGATGTTCATGGCAGATATTGTCGAAAGCGTTCTGCTCGAGCATGAGCGGCAGATAGCTCATTTGGATGATCCAAAGCCCTTCGGGATCCAGACACCGCGCCGCGTCCGCTACGAATCGGTTCGGCTCGTCGAGGTCATAGAACATCGCGATGCTCGTGATGACCTTGGCTTTTTTATTCGGGAAGGCCTTTTCGAAAGCCTCATAGTTGAAATAATCATTCACGATGCGGTGCGTGCCCACGCGCGCCTCGGGCACAAGATTTTTGGCGGGGTCGAAACCGACAAGCTTAAGGCCCTTTGGCTTGTACGCTCTTAAAAGCGTGCCATCATTACAACCGATGTCGAGAACAAAGTCCCCTCTCTTCAGCGAGACCCGCCTCGCCGCTTGGCGTGCGATATCGGCCAGGGCTTCGCACATCATGGCATTGGTGCCGGAGTGGTAATAGTAGAAATTGTACATTTTGGAAGGATCAACCGAATGCTTGAGTTGGAGAAGGCAGCAGCCGCCCTTTTCGGGGTCGCAAAGGACAAGCTCGAGCGGATACCGCTCCTCAGGCGAAGGAACGGTGCGGTCCGTCACAAAATCAGAGACAAAAATGCTTCCGAGGGAAAGGATCGGTGCAAGCTCTGTACTGCCGCAGACGCGGCAGGTCTCAATCGTTCTTAGCGGTAAATGGCTGTGCATCGGCGCTTATAGTCCTTTTTTCTTTGCTCAAAAGATACCCCGAGCGGCGAGTCCTTGAATCTACGCAAGTCACCGCGAGCCGCCAAAGACCCTTTGCGGCGTCGTACGCTGTCATTTTGGAATGGCCGCAGGTCCGGACGGGTAAAAGGATAGGAATCTCCCGTACACTGAATCCGTTGAGCCACAGAATATAAAGACTTTGGAAAAAGAACGCGTATCCCCTCGCCGTCACGAGATCGAACACCGCCGCGGGGATCCGGTCAAGACGGTAGAGACGAAAAGCGCCCGAAGCGTCATAGGGCATCCCGAGCAGGCGCTGTGTCAGGAAATGCCCCAGATGAGTCACCATTTTACGAAATGGTTCCCAGTCTTTCAAGCTCCGCGGATCCACGAAGCGCGTGCCGATCACAAGGTCGATCCCTTCAGAGCGCTCGATAAACTGCGGAATATCCTCAGGTTGGTGCGTAAAATCACAGTCCATCGTAATCAAATACGTCACGCCCAGAGCATAAGCGCGGCGAATGATCTCAAGATGCGCCCCACCGATCCCGAGCTTTCCCGGACGGTGTATCACTTGGATTGCCGGATCTTCGGCCGCCAGGCGATCGGCGATCTCGCCGGTTCCGTCGGGAGAACGGTCGTCCACGATCAAAAGCGCCGCTTCGACGGGGAGCTTCAGTATCCGCCGCACCAGCGGTTCAAGATTCTCCCGCTCGTTATAGGTTGGCACGGCAATCAGCGTTTTTGGGATTTCTAACATGCTTTCGGTTTCCGGTAGTCGCCTTTGGAAAGATATTTCTCGATCAGGCAGTAGAGAAAAATGAAAAAATAACGGCTTCCCATTTCTTTGATCTTTAGCTTGGATTCTCCGCTTTTCCGGTTGGTCCAGGAATTGGGAAGAACCTTGTATGAATAGCCGCGTACAACCGCTTTCAGCGGAAGCTCCAGCGTCAAATTGAAATGCGCCGACAAAAGCGGCTGGAGACCTTGGATGGTCGTTCGCCGGTACAATTTGAACGCGTTGGTAAAATCGTTGTACGGGATCGCGAAGACGATCCGTGTCAATTCATTGGCCAGCCGATTGAGCGCGAGTTTGAGCGGTGGATAATCCATGGTTTGACCGCCCCTGATGAAACGACTTCCGAAAACGCAGTCAGTCCCCTCGAGCATCGCGCGATAAAAGGCGACCAAGTCTTCGGGCGAGTCGGATAGATCCGCCATCATCACCGCAACGCAGTCCCCCTTGAATCGTCCAAAACCAAATCGCACGGCCCGTCCGAACCCCGCCAAGTCCTCGTTTTCATAGAAAAAAAAATTTGGGATCTCTTTAGCGAGCGATTCAAGCGCCTCGTGAGTCCCGTCGGTCGAGTGGTCGTTCACGACCAGGATCTCGTGATCAATTTTCTCTTCGATGAGCTTTTGGGAAACGACTTTGACGGCCCGGGCGACGTTCCCCTCTTCGTTGTGCGCCGGAATGAGGACGCTAAGCTTCATCGGCCGGCCCGACCCACCAGCTTGGGTCGCTCCAAAAGCGAAGTGTGGATCTCTTTCAAGATCTGAAGAATGTCGTAGCGCCACGACCAATGGGGATAATGGTTCTTGAACTTGGAAACATCGCTGATCCACCACTGGTGATCGCCCACGCGGGCAGGCTCGGAATAAGTCACATTCATGGGTTTTCCCGTGATCTTTTCGCAGAGACTGACCGCTTCAAGGAGCGAGCAATTGGAGTGGCGTCCGCCGCCGGCATTGTAAACGGCTCCCGGCCGGGGATCCTGATAAAAATGCCAGAACATATTGATCAAATCGAAGCTGTGGATGTTGTCGCGGACCTGCTTGCCCTTGTAACCCAGGATCTCATAAGGATGCCCGGTGATCGCGCACTTCATGAGGTAGGACAGAAAGCCGTGAAGCATCGTCCCCGAGTGCTTGGGTCCCGTGACACAACCGCAGCGAAAGGTCCCGGTCTTCATTCCGAAATAGAGGCCGTACTCCTGCACGAGAAGGTCCGCGGCCGCCTTGGAAGCGCCAAAAATGGAGTGCTTGGATTGGTCAATGCTCATGGTCTCGTCAATCCCGTTTTTGAAATAGGGATGCTCGGATTGGATTTCCCAGCGGGTCTTTTTTTCCTCGAGCGGAAGCCGGTTCGGCGTGTCTCCGTAGACCTTGTTGGTCGAAGTAAATATGAAAACCGCCTTCGGGCTGTGACGCCGTGTCAGCTCGAGCAGATTGAGCGTACCCACGGCGTTGACGCCAAAATCCATGAGAGGATCTTTCGCCGCCCAGTCGTGACTTGGCTGGGCCGCGGCATGGATCACGAGAGAAACGGATGAACCGTTTTCCTTGAAGATCGTCTCGAGCGCATCCTTGTCCCGGATGTCCAGAGCAAAGTGCGCGTAGTTCTTAATCGTTTCGAGTTTCTTCCGGTTCCACTCCGTGGAGGCTTCCTCGCCAAAAAAACTCTTACGGAAATCATTGTCGATCCCGACCACTCGGTCGAATTTGGGCGCGAAGAACTCGACCGCTTCGCTTCCCACAAGACCCGCGGAACCGGTCACGATCAAGGTCTTCATCTTAAAACAGGTTCAAGCGATCGGGCATTTGAACGGATCCAGTCAAAAAGATCCCCAACGATATCCTCAACGCTTTTTTTAGGCTCCCAGCCGGTGTGTGCCTTTAGCCTGGCGCAATCCGATACGTAGATCCTAAGGTCCGCGGGACGCTCTTGAAGGACCGACTTTATCCTGATCCGATTTCCGGTGATGCGCCTGCAAAGTTCGGTCAATTCCAACAAAGAAGCGCTGACCTTCGCTCCACCTCCCACGTTAAAAGTCTGGCCGTTCAAAGCTTTCATGTTCCTAAGTTCCAGGCCGATGAGCTCGCACAAATCCCTCACATGCAGCAGGTCACGCACTTGTTTGCCTTTGCCCCCGTAGCCGATGTAGGTTAGGTCGCGCTTCCAATAATGTCTGGCCACCCAAAGCGCGGCTACCCCTTGATCCACTTTGCCCATTTGCCACGGCCCGGCCACGACTCCGCAGCGGTTTATAACAGAGCGTATTCCAAAATATTTTTGGTACTCGGCGATCAGGTATTCCGAGCAAAGCTTAGAAGCGCCATAAAAAGACCTGTAACCTTCCAGAGGAAAATCCTCCGCGATTCCGCGACGCGAAGCGCCTCGGTGGCGCTCACGATCCGTCCACTCGAAACGAGTCCGAGACTCCCGATACGAAAGCCCCTCCAGCGGCTCGATCGGATAGACACGGCTGGTGGATAAAAAAATAAAGTCCGCTTTGTAGCGGGCCGCGTGATCCAGGCAGCGCGCCGTCCCGACCAGGTTGTTGTCAATGACCGACCATGGGGTATCGGCCGTCAACCCCGACAGTACGGAAGGCTCCGCAGAGCACTCGATCAGCGCTGAAAATGGGCCGGTCTTTGCCAGATCTTTCGTTGACCGGATATCCCCTCGAATGAAGGTAATCCCCGCTTTCTTCAGCCGCGGCACATTGAGTACAGACCCTCTGCGCCTCAAATTATCGAAAGCGATGATCGAACGGGAAGGCTGGCGCTCTTTTAAATAGAGAGCTAAATTCGATCCGATGAACCCCGCGCCGCCCGTGATGAGGACCGGAGGCTTCATTTTAGATCTTGGAAAGCGCTTTTTTTTTGGCGTCTAGGGCGTATCGCCTTTGGCACCGTTCGCAGCGGCCCCGACTGCCTGAGACCTTGAGCCGTGGACCACAAACACAAACCCAGCCGATTTGATGGGCGGGATTTCCGACCACCAGCGCGTACGCCGGCACGGATTTGGTCACGACACTTCCGGCGCCTACCAGAGCAAAACGTCCAATCTCTAGCCCGCCGAGTACGATCGAACCCGCTCCCAGGGTCGCGCCCTCTCGGACAGTCGTTTCAAGCGTTTCTTCGTTCGGGGCGGAGCTTGCCGGCCCTTTGGAGGCAAAATCAAAAGCGCGCGGGTATTTATCGTTGACGAACACGCACCCGGCCGAGATCATCACCTTGTCTTCGATTGTAACACCCGTTGGAAGGTAGACAAAAGCGTTCAACTTAACGAAGTTGCCGATGTGGACGTCATAAGCGATATAGGTCTTCTCGCCGATGATGCAATGATGCCCGATCCTGGCGTTCTTGCGAATGTGAGCGTTGTCCCAGACCGAAGACTCGGGGCCAATAGCCACGCCCTTTTCGATCAAAGCCGTGGGATGGATCTTGACTCCCGGAAAAGAGCGCTTCATCGCCGGACCGGAAGCCAGCGCTTTTCCTGGATGGAAGTGTAGGCGGATTCGATGACGCGCACCGAATCAATCGCGTCATCAATGCCGAGAATGGGCAGAGATTTTTTCTCGATACAGTCTGAGAAATGCTCGATCTGCTTGACGAAGGCGTCCAGTTTTTTGTAACCGTTGCCGAAGATCTTTGAGGTTTTTTCCTTCGAATCCCAGAGTTGTGACTGACCCCATCCGACTTCGATGGTGCCTTGGGTACCAAAAATATTGACGTAGTTGGGCGTGTGCTTATAGAGGCTCCAGCTTAAGTCCACCATCCCGACGATGTGGTCCTCAGTCTCAAAATGAAGCCGCGCGGTATCCTCGACGTCCATTTTCTGGGAGCGCTTGCCCGCTTGGGCATAAACCCTCTTGATGGGCCCGACAAGATATTTGATGACGTCCACGGCATGGCTTCCGTTATCAATGAGCACCCCGCCTCCCGAAACCGCGCGGTTGGAGTTCCAGCGTTTTTCCATGTCCACGATACTGCAGAAGATGACCTCCGCCATCACGATCTCTCCCAGGATGCCGGACTGAACAAGCTTGCGCGCTTGGATCACATCTTCCACAAAGCGAAATTTTGAAGCCATCATGACGAGACGGTCCGTAGAAGTTGAGAGCCTTTTGATCTCTTCGGCTTCCTTGACCGTGATCGTGAACGGCTTCTCGCAGAGCGTGTGTTTTCCGGAAGCGACTGCTTTTTTGATAAATTCAAAATGAAACGCGGGCGGCACGCAGAGGATCACCGCATCGATCTGTGAGTCGCTAAAAATCTCGTCCGCGGAAGATACGGCTCGAGCGCCGTACTTGGCGGAGGCGTTTTGAGCGGCCCGGGGATCCAAATCCTGCACGGAAGAAAGCTGTACGCGCCCGACGCGCGCGATAGCCTCCAAATGCGTTTGCGCGATACCCCCGCAACCCAGAAGACCCAGACGAACGGTGTGGTGTGCCATGAATTTTATTTTTTTACGGGGGAGAGGGCTGAAATGGAACGCCTAACCCTGTCGGCGATGTAATCCACGTGTTTTTCAGTATAAAATTCGTTCCAGGGCAGCACGAGGATCCTTGAGAGCGCCTGAGTGGCGCCCGGAAATTCACTCCGGCACCAGGCTTCGTCTTGATAATTTTTAAGCGCTTTTTCGTCGAAAGGAAAATGCTGTCTTCCGTAAGTCTTGCCCTCACGGATCACTTGACAGCGAAAAGCGGGTTTTTGGATGTAACGCGGCGCGGAAGCGATCTCATATTTTTTTAACTCGGCGGCGAGCTCAGCGACGTCAAATCCCAGAATCTCTCGATCCACGTCAAGACAGTACTTCCAATAAACGTGAGTCGCGTTCACGGGTGCCTGCGGGATACGGATCCCGTCAATCCCGGAAAGTTTCTCATCCAGCCGTGCTGCCATGCGGCGCCTTTCATCCACACAGCGCTCAAGTTTGGCCAGCTGAGCCACGGCAACGGCCCCCTGCAACTCCGTAAGACGGTAATTCATCGAAAGAAAATAATGGTCCGGATTCTTATCGCCGTACCCCCAGGCCTTGTTCACAAAAAGACGCATCCTGCGCGCAAAATTTTCGTCTGAGGTGATGGCAATGCCGCCTTCCCCCGTCGTCATGTGTTTTCCCTGCTGAAGACTAAAAACACCCAGAGCGCCGATCGTGCCGACTTTCTTCGAACCGCTTTGCGCGAGAAATGCCTGCGCGCAGTCTTCGATCACGGGGATCCCCCGTTCTCGGGCCAATGCCATGATCGGGCCCATTTCGCACGGGTTTCCAAAAAGGTGTGTCACAATGATCGCTTTGGTCTTCGGGGTGATCTTTTTTTGAATGGTCGCGGCCGTTACGTTATACGAAAAAGGGTCCACGTCGGCGAATACCGGCAAACAACCTTGGTAGATGATGGGTGTGATGGCGCCCATGTCCGTGATGGGGGTTGTGATGACTTCATCGAGAATATCAAGATCCAAAGCCGCGAGGGCGCAGTGGATCCCGGCGGTTCCTGAGGCCATCGCCACCGCGAAACGGCTCTGATAAACTTGAGCGAATTCCTTTTCGAAGCGCGCGACTTTCGTGCCCTTGGTGGAATTCAAAACACCCGACTCCAAAACCTCTTTCAGGAGTGTCAGTTCCTCTTTACCGAGGTCCCGGCCGGTGCAGTCCTGATCCGAGGGAAGTTTGATTATTTCGTCGCTCATAATGGGGGGTATTTTAACATAGCCAAAGCCTGGTTTTTAAGAAAATTATTTGGAGCAAGGCCGGGAGATCCTAGGCTCTACAAGAAGCCAACCCAAGTAGAGAAAAGCTCCTCCGATCGCCAGAAAATTGGGACGTTTATAGAACGCGAGCGCGCCCACCGCAGAAAAGATCAAAAGAAGCGCCAGCGGCTTAGGCCAACGCGCCAAAACGATCCAGAAGACCGCCCAGACCATGTACCACGCTCCCATGGGACTCGGAAGCGCGGCATAAAAAGCAATATAAACAAGCGACACGCTCCTAAAAAATTCGAGCGAAGTGTTTGCTTTCGCAGCCCGCGCGAGCCGATAAAAAAGATAAAGGGTTAACGCGCCGAATGAGATCAGAAAAAACCCTTTAACGATCTGTGGGTCGGAAGGCACACGGAGAAGGACTAAAAAAATATGGGCCGCGTAAGGCACGGTGTTGGTGTAAAAAGCTTCTTTTTGGCGAAGGATGGCCAAAAATGTCCCTTCTCCTCCCCAAAGCGGCGCGAAAAGGGCCGCGATAAAAAAAAGATTGAGCGCGCCAAAACCCAAGAGCTTTAGCCAAGGAATAGGGCTCTGTTCTTCCCATAAATTTTTAAGAGCAAAAAGAACCATGAACGGAAGCTGAAGAAAGATCATGTATTTGACGAGAAATCCGCAGGTCCAAAGAAAAAAAGCGGGTGCCGGGCGTTTTTTGAGAAGAAAATAAAGCGACGCGACTGAAAAGGCCATCATGATCAGATCGTTGTGGCCATCCACGAAAGCCATCAGGATCAAAAGGGGGTTGAAGGCGAACATGGCCCAAAGTTTCCCGCTTTCTTCCGGCGCGGCCAGACGTGTGATCCTCCAAAAAAAGAAGGCCGACAGGCCAAAGAAGGCGAGGATCATCACCTTGTAGGACCAGATCATGCCTTGGATAGACGTTGGGAAGACCATGACAGGCAGTGTCTGGAGGGCCACCGAAAGAGGCCCGTAGGAATCAGGATTGTTTACCCAAATCGAGAAAGGGCGCAGAAGATCCGTTGGGAAATCATTGGGCGTAAAGCGGTAGGGGCTCACATGATGGACGGCCAGCATCCGTCCCCGGATGAGATATTCCATCAGGTCCCCGGAAAAAACAGGCTTCATGAAAGCCAAAAAAAGGCCCACGGCTCCAAGCCAGAGCCAGCATGAAAATTTCTCCCCGCGGATCTTTGGATCCGACACAAAGAGCGCGTAGCTAAAAAAAAGGTTCGCGATGACCCCGAGCGCTAAAGCGCGGACGACGGGAAGAAGCGGCGGAAGATTTGTCTCGCCGAAATAACCGACCGCCCAGCCGATCAAGCCTATGGCCGCGACGCTCGCGAAGAAATAAACTTTTTTGACACGAAAGCTCACCGGAGTCATGCGGCTTTTCGTCCCCAATAATTCCACACCATGGCGAAATAACCTCCGATCGTGCGAAGCGGACGATTCTTACTCGCGGTAGGCTTCTGGTCATAACGCAGGACAAAAGGCGATTCTTCGATCCGCGCGCCCAGCATCCTCATTTTGATGAGGATCTCGGGAGCCACCGCGAATCCCAGATGAGCCAAACGGATGAAGTCGCGCCCGTAAACACGGTCGGCCTTCTTCAAGATAGCGCCGCTAAAGACCCGAAAATTGCAGCTGTACTCCCAAACACCGCGGAGTGGGAAAAAAAATTTTAGAAAAAGCCCGGCGCCCCGGCTTAAAACGGATTTCGTCAATGAAAGTCCCTGCTGTCCTCCGCCCGGACAAAACCTCGAAAGCGCCACAACATCGGCGCCCGCATTGATCTTTTGAAGAGCCGCGGGAACGAATTTAGGTTCGTGAGTATCGTCACAGTCAAGCGTCACCACTTTGTCCCGGTCGCGGACAAGTTTTGTGACCGCGCCAAACCCGTCGCGCATCGTTTCGCCGAGGCCCTGATTGCGGTCGTGACGCAGCACCGTCATCGGGTAACGTTTGGCCAACTCCTCGGCGACCGCCACAGTCCGGTCGGAGCTTCCGTCATCCTGAAGAACGATCCGGTATCCTTCCGCCTCATTCTTGAGGCAGTCGTCAAATTTTTTGATAAGACGAGGCAGCGCTATTTCCTCGTTGTACGCCGGCAAAAGTACGTAGATCACCGGAAAAACTCCGTGACGCCAAGCGCCACGCGCTTCAAAGCCGCCTTCGATAGCTCCGGATACATCGGAAGCGATAGGATCTCTCGGGAGACGCGTTCGCTCTCGGGGAAATCCCCTTTTTTATACCCCAGCTCCTTGAAACAAGGCTGAAGGTGAAGCGGCAGCGGATAATAGATTCCCGACCCAATACCCCTTTTTTGAAGAAAGACGCTCAAGGCCTCCCTTTTTTTGGTCAAGATGGAGTAAAGATGAAAAATAGGCGTGGAGCCCTTAGGGACGATGGGAGTCCGGATCGGGAGACCTTGAAAAGCTTTTGTGTAATATTCCGCATGGGAACGCCTCATCACATTCCAGCGATCGAGATATTTTAGCTTCACGCCGACCACGGCGGCCTGAATTTCGTCCAGACGGCTGTTGATTCCGACTACTTCATGAAAATATTTTTGCTTAGAACCATGCAGTCTCAAAATTTTGATCCGCTCGGCCAAACGGGCCGAGGAAGTTACCACCATGCCCCCATCCCCCGCTCCGCCGAGATTTTTAGTCGGGAAAAAAGAAAAGCAGCCCGCGTCGCCAAAGCTTCCGGTCTGGCGATTTCCATAGGTGGCGCCAAAAGACTGTGCGGCATCTTCGACGACTTTAAGTGAATGTTTTTTGGCGATCTTTAGGATCGCGTTCATGTCACACGAAAGGCCAAAAAGATGTACAGGCATGATGGCTTTCGTGCGAGGGGATATTTTTTTCTCGATTAAAGCCGCCTCGAGATTAAAAGATTCCGGATCTATATCCACAAACACAGGCTTGGCACCCGTCCTTACAATAGATCCTGCCGTGGCAAAAAACGTGAAAGGGGTCGTGATGACTTCGTCGCCGGGGCCGACCTCGAGGGCCAAAAGCGCCAAGTACAAAGCATCGGAACCGGAAGCGACACCCACGGCGTAGGGGGCGCCTATTTTTTCGGCGATTTTTTTTTCGAGGGCGGGGCCTTCGTCTTTCTGGATAAATTGCTGGGAATCAAAAACTTTTTTTACGGCCCTTTGAACGGGTCCGCGAATCCGGGAATACTGAACTTTAAAATCAATGAACGGAACTTTAGGCTTGGACAAGTTGGTAATTTTTTACGATTTCATAGTTGGTGTTGCGCTGCGCGGGCATTTTACCGGACTCTGCGATCAGGCGGATCGCTTCCTCTTTGGTGACTCCGGAGTACAGCCGGTCACTGCCGGTCGCACTCACCACGTTTTCTTCCATCAAGATCCCGCCAAAATCATCGGCGCCGTAAAGAAGTGCTAGCTGAGACAACTTGGGCCCTTCCGTCACCCAGCCCGCCTGAAGATGCTGGATGTTGTCCAACATGATCCGGGACAAAGCGATCATTCTCAAGTACTCGCTTCCGGTTTGACGCGGCATTTTCATTTCCGTAGATTCAGACTCAAAACTCCACGGAATAAACGCGCGAAAGCCGCCCGTTTTATCCTGGAGCGTCCTGTAAGCCTCAAAATGAAGCATACGCTCCTCTACCGTCTCACCCAGGCCATACACCATCGTCGCGGTGCTTCTTAAACCCAGCTCATGAGCGGTGCGGTGCACTTCAAAATACTGCGCGACCGTGGTCTTGAGCGGGCTTACGATTTGCCGCACGCGATCCACAAGGATCTCAGCGCCCCCGCCGGGGAGACTGTTTAAGCCCGCTTTTTTTAGGCGTTCAAGCACCTCGCGGACGCTTAGATTTGAAACTTTTGAGATATGCCATACCTCGGATGCTGAAAAAGAATGCACATGCACTTGAGGGAAACGTGCGCGGATTTTACGGACGATGTCTTCATAGTATTCAATGCCAAGCTCTGTATTGTGCCCGCCCTGCAGAAGCACTTGCGTGCCGCCAAGCGCTATCAATTCCTCAATTTTATTAAAAATTTCCTCGGTCGTCCTCAAATACCCTTCTTTTTTATCCCCGGGCAGGCGGTAAAACGCGCAAAATTTACAAAGCGTGTTGCAAATATTCGTATAATTGATATTCCGGTCCACCACAAAAGTGGCCCGCTTGGAGGATTCGGGGTTTTTTCTTAAATTAAGTTCATTGGCCACGGCGCCCAGATCATGCAAAGACGCCTCGTGATACAGCCGTACTCCCTCTTGGACTGAAATCCGCCGGTTTTCGAGCGCCTTTTTCAAAAGTTCTTCTACGCCCGCCCCCGCGGTTTGTTTTAAAGCCACGTTTTTCCCCGTCCACGGCATTTCCTCGAAATCTCCCGCCGGCGTAATCAGGCCGCACTCAGCCGCAGCATCAAAAAAGGCTCTCATCGCCCGCTTCAAATTTTCTCCAAAATCATAGGAAAGCTTTGAAAAATAATTGTCCAGCCCTTGCGGCGAGAGCTCTGTCTTTTTCTCGGACAAAAGCAACACTTCCTCCCGATGCGCGGATCCCCACGCTTTTGAACTTAGGAGCGCCTCATAAACAGCCCGCGTGGCTTCGGGCTGATTTTCAAAAAAATCACGGCGAACGGCCCACACGGCGAAAACAAAAGGAAGGCCGGTCAAGTTTTTCCATTCGCGGGCCAAATCAACCGTCTTCCACGGGCCGCCGGCCAGGCGGTGCTTCCACTCCAACGCCTCGTCTCCGATCAGAAGGACCGCGTCCCAAGATTCCGGCCATTCCTTGATGCTGGACACGCACGCTTTAAAACGCGGCAAAAAGCCGTAACGCTTCCGGCATAAAATTTCAAGAAGCGCCGGGGTGGTGCGCCCCTTACTGGTAATAAAAATATCTTTTCCGTCCAACTCTTGCATCGGAACACGGGTAAAAAGAAGCACACTTTCCACGGAACTCTCGGAGCTGATGGATATATTCGGCAGAAGAAGAAGGTCTTTTTGGTGTTCCGCGTAAAAAAGCGAGGATACGGCGCTCAATTCAATCTCGCCCTTTAAAATTTTTTCATTAAGCTCGACCGGAGAACCCTGCACGAGATCCGCGTCCACAGGCACCCGGCCGCTCAAAATTCCCAGATCTACCGGCAGCGAATTAATAAATTCAATGGAGCCCAGCCTCGGTCTTCGGGTGTTTGTCATCATACCAACAAACAATCCTTTTGAATGGCCGTGTAAGTGCTGTTGACTTCTACGGGCTCATGATGGCAAGCGCGGATCAGGCCGATAATTTCATCGTAAGTGAAGCCCTTGGACTGTGAGCCGGCCGCCTTGGCGATGGTCTCATCAAAATTAGTGCCGCCCAGGTCATCCACGCCGGTTTCCAGCGCCACATGGATCAATTTTTCATCCACATAATTCCAGAGTTGCCGGATATGCGAAAAATTATCAAGCACGAGCCGCGAGGTCGCCAAGACCTGAATGTCCGTGAGGCCGCTGGTCCTGGGCAAATAAGAAAGTTCGTTATGATCGGGTTGAAACGCCAGCGGCACAAACGCCAAAAACCCGCCGGTTTCGTCTTGAGTCTCGCGAAGGCGGATCATGTGATCCACGCGTTCCTCCGGCGTTTCGACATGTCCATAAAGCATCGTCGCGTTCGAGCGAAGCCCGGCGCGATGCACCATTTTATGGATGTCCAGCCAGCGCGAAGCGTTGATCTTAGGCGCGCAAATCAAAGCGCGCGCGCGTTCGGAAAAAATCTCGGCACCACCCCCCGGGACACCCCCGAGGCCGGCGGCGATCAAGCGAGCGATCACCTCTTCGGCCGAAATTTTTTCAAGCCGGGCGTAAAAATCAAGCTCCACGGCGGTGAAAGCCTGGATCAACACTCCGGGGCAACTTTTTTTGATACGCCGAAGCATCTCTTCGTAATAAGAAAGCTTAAGTTCCGGATCAAGCCCTCCGACGATGTGGACTTCCCAGACGCCATGGCCGGCCGCCACTTTGACGCGGCGCTCAATTTCATCCACCGAGAGCGCGTAAGCCCCCTTTTCATTTTTTTTCTTGGCGAAGGCGCAAAACTTACAGCTCAAGACGCAAATATTGGAGTGATTGACGTTGATGCTGTGCGTGAAGTGGGCCTTATTTCCGTGAAGGCGGCGTTTGACAAAATCTGCCATGGCCCCAAGCTCCGCGAGGTTGTTAGTTTTGATCAAACGGACCCCCTCCTCTTGGCTTAAACGAACGCCCGCTTGGACCTTTTCAAAAATATCTTTAAATTCCCTGAAAAACAACCTGTCTCCCCCTTGAATTATTCGGCGGCGGAATTTTCGCGCCAGCGCTTAAAGAGCTTGTGCTCAATTTTCAAAAGATCCAAAACCCGCCCCACCGTAAAGTCCACCATCGCCTCGACGGTTTTGGGCGTGGGATAAAACGCCGCCGT
>OBEQ011011758.1_pt1 | contig 24598 bp, 23 predicted proteins | sample 1670901 | NCBI WGS metagenome assembly OBEQ01 (sample SAMEA104232315, study PRJEB22302) | groundwater metagenome | biome: forest; feature: aquifer; material: groundwater | place: USA | collected 2011-08-07 | depth 5.4 m | reverse complement strand
TTGACCGACACGCTGGAATACTGGAAACAGAAAGTCCGCTCGGAAAAGGTGTCCACTCGTGCCCCTCTTTAAGGCCTACGATGTGCGCGGCATCGTGCCGTCGGAACTCAATGCCGAGATTGCGTACCGGATCGGCAGGGCCCCCGCCCCGCCGCCGCGCCCCCGCCGCCGGAAGAGGGGATGGCCGGTGGGGCCGCCGCTCTCGGCGGGGCAGTAGGCGCACTCGCTGCACCCGGAGCCGGCGCCGTCTCGCTCAGCACCGCGAGGCGGACGCCGACCTCGACCGTATCGCCCTCTGGTACCAGGATCTCGGCGACGAAGCCGGACGCAGGCGCGGGCACCTCGGAATCGACCTTGTCGGTCGACACCTCGAACAGCGGCTCGTCGACCTCGACGCGGTCGCCCACTTTCTTCAGCCACTTCGTGATCGTGCCCTCGGTGACGGTCTCGCCGAGCTGCGGCATCGTGATGTCCAACGCGGTCCTCCCCGTGTCGGCGACTCAGGCGTGCAGGCCCCGCCCGGTGAGCGCGAGGGCCGACTCCCCGAAGAGCTCGCTGAGCGTGGGGTGCGGGTGGATGAGCGCGCCCACGTCGGCGGCGGTCGCCTCCCAGTTGACCGCGAGGTAGCCCTCGGCGAGAAGCTCCGTGGCCCACGGGCCGACGATGTGCACACCGAGGACGGGGCCGTCGCGCTCCGCCACGATCTTCACCAGCCCGTCGGGCTCGCCGATGATGAGCGCGCGGCCGTTGCCGGCGAAGCGGTGCACCGACGTGACGACGTCGTGACCGCGCTCACGTGCCGCCTCCTCGGTGAGCCCGCTGAACGCGACCTCGGGGTGGCAGTAGATCCCCCAGGGAACCTTCTCGTAGTCGACCGGTGTGGCCGGCTCGCCGAGGACGGTCTTGATCGCGACGATGGCCTCGGCGAAGCCCACGTGTGCGAGCTGGGGCGTGTTCACCAGATCGCCCACCGCGTAGACGCCGGGAACGTTCGTCCGCATGAGCGGGTCGACGGTGACGAAGCCCGCGCCGTCGACGCCGACGCCCGAATCCTCGAGCCCGATGCCGCGCGACCGCGGCCGGCGGCCCACGCTCACCACCACCTTGTCGGCCGCGAGCTGCTGTCCACCGGCCTCGGTCTCGAACCGCACCGCGACGTCATCACCGAGATCGGCGCCGCGCACCTTGGCCCCGGTGCGGATCTTCACTCCGCGCCTCTTGAACGAGCGGGCCAAAGCCTCGGCCGCCTCGCTGTCGACGCCCGGCAGGATCTGCGGGAGCGCCTCGAGCACGGTGACGTCGCTGCCGACGTCGGTGAGGAACGACGCGAACTCGCAGCCGATCGCGCCGGCGCCGATGATGACGACACGTGCCGGGACCTGATCGAGAGTGAGCACATGGTCGGAGGAGAGGATGCACTCGCCGTCGAAGTCGAGTCCCGGAAGCGACCGTGGCTCGGAGCCGGTCGCGAGGATCAGCGCCTTGCCCATCACCTCCGAGCCGTCGGAGACCTTCACGTGATGCGCGCCCGCGTCCACGATCGAGCCGGTGCCGGGAACGACCGTCACCTTGCGCCCCGAGAGCAACGACTCCAGGCCCTTGGTGAGCCGGTCGACCACCTGCTGCTTGCGTTGCTGGCTGATGCCGAGGTCGAGCTCGGGCTGGCCCGCGTCCACGCCGAACTCCTTCGCGCCCGCGACAGTGCGCAGCACCTCGGCCGTCTGCAACAGCTCCTTGGCAGGGATGCAGCCTTGGTGGAGGCACGTGCCGCCGACGCGTCGCTCCTCGACCACGACGATGCGCAGCCCGGCCGCGGCGCCGTAGAGGGCGGCGGCGTAGCCGCCGGGGCCGCCTCCGAGCACGACCACGTCGAACTGCTCAGCCATCGAACTGCCCGGCCATAGTGGTCACCGCCTTCCTGTCGGCGTTCCTGTTCGGCGTCCCTGTCGGCGTTCCTGTTCGGCGTCCCTGTCGGCGTCATTGTCGCGCCCGGCCACGCTACGGCCGGAGCGAGCCTTCGCGCCTCGACCGACAGCACGTCAGTGGAGCACGTAGCGACCGAGGACGAACTGGGTGAGCCCGGCCACCAGGATCAACGCCGCGGTGAACACGGCGAGGATGATGAGCGTCCGGGTCTTCACCCGACCATCATCGCCGCCGCCCGGCCCGCGTGCCGAGCCGGGGGCCGAGCCGGCCGGGTCCTCGACCAGCTCCTCGGAGCTCCCGCCTCGGCCACCCGGCCACGGCGGCGCACCGACCGGCCCGGACGCCGCGCCATTATGCTGATGACTCGCTCGGGGCGATCTCGGGCGCGCCTCGACCACTCGCGACCGGCGCTCGCAACCCCGCCGAGCCAGGACCACACCCAACACCGTGTCCCGCGCACAGAAGCTCATCGACCGCGCCAGGGGCGCCGTGCCCGAGGGGACCTTCGCCGTGGGGGTCGGACTGCTCGTCGCCGCGCTCACCTCGTACGGCTTCGTGATCATCGCGTTCCGGGCGCTGGGCAACCGGCAGAACGCGGGGCTCTCCGCGTTCTGGGCGCTGATCTTCGTGGCGGGGCCCGGGTTCTTCCTGCCATTGGAGCAGGAGGTGGGTCGGGCCCTCGCCCACCGCCGGGCCCAAGGCATCGGCGGCGGCCCGGTGGTCGCACGCGCCGCGCGGCTCGGGGCCATCCTCGCCACCGCGCTCGTGATCGGCACGCTCGCGTTGGCCAACCCGCTCACCCACAGGCTCTTCCACGGCGACGGCTATCTCGTGATCGGGCTGTCGATCGGGCTCGTCGGCTTCTACGGCATGCACCTCACCCGGGGCACGCTCTCGGGAAACGGTCGCTTCCGGCCGTACGGCGTGATGCTCGCGGTCGAGAGCGTCGCCCGGCTGATCGGCGCCGTCGTGCTCGCGGTGGCGGGGGTCAAGGAGGCGTGGGCGTACGGGCTGTGCCTCGGTCTCGCGCCGTTCGTCGCCGTGCCGGTGTCGCTACGGGGCCAGCGCGGACTGCTCAAGCCGGGTCCGCCCGCGCCGTACTCCGAGCTCTCGGAGGCGCTCGGCTACCTCCTCGCCGGCTCGGTGCTGATGCAGCTGCTGGGATACGCCGCACTGCTCGGCGTGAACCTCCTCTCGACGGGTCACGACAAGTCGATGGTGGCCTCGTTCACCCGGGCCTTCTTCGTGGCCCGCATCCCGATCCTGCTGTTCCAAGCGGTGCAGGCCGCGCTCCTCCCCAAGCTCGCAGGGCTGGCCGGCTCCGGCCGGCACGACGACTTCCGTAGTGGGCTCCGCCGGCTGCTGCAGGTGGTCACGGGTATCGCGGTCCTCGGCACCGTTGCCGCGTTCACCATCGGGCCGGTCGCGGGCAAGCTGCTGTTCGGCGCCGACAAGTTCACGATCGGCAACGGCGACCTCGGCCTGCTCGCGGCAGGCAGCGGCGCGTACATCATCGCCCTCACGCTCGCCCAGGCTCTGATCGCGTTGTCGGGGCACGCGCGGGCCACGGTCGCGTGGCTCGTGGGCGTGGCCGTGTTCGTCGGAGTGGCCGCTTCCGGGTCCGACCTGTTCCTCCGGGTCGAGCTGGGCTTCCTCACCGGCTCGGTGGCGAGCACGGCAATGATGGCGGTGATGCTCAGGCGGCGGGTACGCGAAGACGTGCCGGAGAGCATCGGGCCACTCATCGAGGCGATCGGGCACGAGCCGCTCGAGCTCTAGGCGCTCCCGCCTCGCGGCCAAAGCGACACTGGTCGGTGCGCGTGCCGCTATTCGTCGGTCGGCGGCCGCTCCGCGACGCACAGCACCGACTGGCCCCACTTCGGGGGCCGGCGGGCCTCGACCTTGCTCAGCGTCGGCACCACCAGCCGGTCGAACAGGCGTACCGACCACCGCTGAGTCGGGATCTGGCGCAGCCGTCGGGCGAACAGCCACCACGCGACGGCACCGACCGAGTTGACGTAGCGCGCGTCGACCAATCGGAAACCGGCCTTGTCGACCGTGGAGATCAGCCGCGAGCGGCGGTAGCGGCGGCGATGGCCGATGCGCCGGTCGAAGTCGCTGTAGAGCGACTCGAACGCGGGGACGAACACGATCAGGTTCCCGCCCGGCTTCAGCATGTCGCGCAGGTCGCGGAGCGCCCCCACGTCGTCGTCGATGTGCTCGAGCACGTTGACGAGGATGACGGAGTCGTAGCGGCGGGAGTCGCCCAGCGCGGCCACGTCGGCATGGCGGACCTCCACGTTCGGGACGCCCTCGAACTGCTCCTGCAGCTCCTCCACGCAACGCTTCGAGAGATCGGTGGCGGTGACGAACCGGCCGTGGCTCAGCCGTTGCGTGAGCTCACCGTGGCCGGCACCGATCTCGAGCACTTCCTGGCCGAGGTGGGGCTCGCAGAGCGAGTAGATCCAGTCGGCATAGTGGTCCGCGTCCTGGAGCGAGTGGAGCACCGATTCCAGCTGGGAATCGGAGTCGTCGAAGTCGACCGGGGCGTCGTCGCGGTCGGGGTGGCGGCCGAAGCCGATGCGGTCGGCCGCCCGCGAGTAGCGCACGACGCCGTAGAGCGCGCGCACGCCGTCGCGCCAACCGATCTTCTTCCCCTCGGCATATGTTCGGCCGGCGTACGCGATGCCCACCTCGTACACGCGCCAACCACCCCGCGCGATCTTCGCGGTGATCTCGGGCTCGAACCCGAACCGGTCCTCCTCGATCTCGATTCCCTGGATGACCTCGCGACGGAAGGCCTTGTAGCAGGTCTCCATGTCGGTGAGGTTGAGGTTGGTGAGCATGTTGGACGCGGTGGTGAGGAACCGATTGCCCACCGAGTGCCAGTAGTAGAGGACGCGATGCGCCTGCCCACCCAGGAAGCGCGAGCCGTAGACGACGTCGGCGGTGTCGTCGAGCAGCGGGCCGAGCATCTTCGCGTACTCGACCGGGTCGTACTCGAGGTCGGCGTCCTGGACGATCACGTACGGCGCCGTCGCCTCCTCGAAACCGCGGCGCAGGGCGGCGCCCTTGCCCATGTTGACGGGCTGCTCGAACACCCTGACGCGCGGGTCGGTGAGGCCTCGGACGAGCGCGAGCGTGCCGTCGGTCGAGCCGTCGTCGACGATGATCAGCTCCGCCACGAAGGGTGACTCCAGCACCCGCCGGACGACGGCCTCGATGGTGGCGGCCTCGTTGTAGCAGGGCATCACGACGGACAAGCACTGCTTGATCTCGGTCACCCGGCGTCCTCCCACAGGCGCGTCGTCTCACCCGCCACTCCACTTTGGCACGTCGGCGGGCGGGAATCAGCCTTCTCGGCGCTCACCGCCTGCGGCTGCGGGGTGGCCCGAGATCGACGAGCCAGGCGTCGCCGTAGCGCCTCGCCGTCGCTCCCGGCGGCAGGACGGCGAGGGCGGCCGTCGCCTGCTGCTCGGTGAGCATCTTGAAGCCCCGAACCACCCCGACGTGGAGCACGACGTAGCGGAGCCGCAGCTCCTTCGCGCGGGCCAGCGCGGCCGGCGACGGGAACGTGTCGAGCGTGACGAGGTTGGCGAGGTAGTCGGGTGGCCAGTACCCGGAGTAGCCGTTGACCCGAGGGTGGAAGTCGAGGGTCGAGTACACCATCCGCGGCCCTTCGACGTACGCCCAGCCCGGCGGGTCTTTGCGCGGGTCGATGATGGGCAGCTCCACGACCGCGCCCGCGGGCCGGCGCGCCAACTCGTGGTAGACGGCCAGCGTCGCGTGGTCGGTCGGCAGCACCGCCCGCCGGCCGGGCGCGGCGAACTCGAGCAGGACGAACGCGCCCAGGGCCACCGCGAGCGCGGCCCGGCGCCCCGGGCGGAGCCGGCTCGTGAGCGCCGCGAAGCCGAACCCGGCCAGCACCGCGCCGGTGAGCATCGCGGGCACGAAAAGGCGCGCCGCGACCCGCACCCCGTTGAACCCGGGCCAGAAGTGGTAGAAGAATCGGAAGGGCGCCGGCTGGCCGAACACCGACGGGCCCGCCGCGATCACAACGCACACCGCGGCCGCGATCGTCAGCAGCGTGAGATGCAGCCGGCGCGATTCAGCGACGGTCCACGCGGATCCCACCGCCGCGGCAGGCTCATCGTCGGGCACCGCCCGCCGGCGCGGACCGATCACGAGCACGCCGAGGCCGACGACTGCCAGGGCCATGACCGAGAAGCCGGGGAAGAACGCATGCTCCCCACGGAAAGGCCGCTTGTCGGCCGCCTCCGCAAGGCCCGGGTAGAGCAGGCTGCCCGGCGCGGGCGACACCAGGTCGACCGCCTTGAGCCCCCAGCCCGGCTCGTACGGACGGGTCAGGTCGACCTCGTTCTGCAACCGTAGGTAGAGCAGGGCGTTGGGGACCACCAGCACGGCGGTGACCGCGCCGGTCACGAGCAGGCAGGTGACGAACCCGCGCCCGGGGCGGAAGCGACGGGCGACGAGATAGCCGCCCACGATCACGACCGCGCACACCGAGAAGATCGCGCCGTAGTAGAGCGCGCTGAGGACGAGCGCGGCGTTGACGAGCCCGGCGAGCGCGGCGATACCGAGGCGCCGTTCCTCGAGGGTGCGGAACAGGAGCAGGAACGCGAGCGGGAAGAAGCCGAGCGAGATCAGCTGTGGATGCTCGAGCTGGGTGAGGACGAACCCACTGAACGTGAACGCGATCGCGGCGAGCACCCCCGCGTCGGTACGGCCGGTCAGCCAGCGCGTGAGCGAATACGTGGCGCCGAGGCTGAGCACCAGAAGCGAGAGGATGGTGAGGTTGAGCGATAACGCCCAGCTCCCGCTCACCGCGTGCACGAGGCCGAACACCGGGGCGAGGCTGAGGAGGTTCTCGGAGTACGCGAGCGTGAGATGGTTCGGGTAGTAGATGTTGGCGTCGAAGAGGTGCCCGGGCTGAGCGAAGAGGGCGTGGTTGTCCCAGCCCAACGCCCATGTGACGTACGACGAGTCGCCCAGGTCTTCGGGCAGCGTCTTCGTGAGCGAGTGCCAGGTGGGCCGCATCATCAGCACGACGAGGCCCGCGAACAGCACGCCGAGAAGCGCGCGGCGGCGCCACGAATGATCGGCGGTTCGGCGCTCGGGCTCCGCTCGCGGGCTGCGGACGCGGCGCGCTTCCAGCGTCGTCATGGGCTCGGCGAGCTTACTTGCGACCCTTGCCGCGCGGGCCCGTCTCGGGCGATCTCGACGGTGCCTCAGCGCGAACGCCGAGCAGAGGGGGGCGAACAGCAGGACGGAGCGTCGGCGTATATTTCTCCCCAAGCTACCCAGCGCGAAGGCCGCCTACCCGCCGTGTCGTCAACATCGTCGGCGTCGCAGTGCCGGATCTTGAGCGCTTCGTCGCCCGGAGCCCGCCGGTGGCTCTCGCGCGCCTGGATAGGATCCGACATCCCCCGAGCACTCCGGCCACCAACCTGAGCACGGCTACACCGTTGGGTACACGATTGGGCACACCACTGGCCACACCACTGCGCGTCGCCCTAGACGGCACCCCCCTCCTCGGACTGCGCACCGGGGTGGCCGAGGTCGCCTCCGGGCTGCTCACGGCGCTGAGCGCGCGCGACGACGTCGACCCGATCGCGTACGCGGTGTCGTGGAGCGGCCGGCGACAGCTCGCGCCCGAGCTGCCGCGCGGCGTGACGGCCGCGACCGCGTCGATCCCGGCACGCGTCGCGCGCGCTCTCTGGGAGCGGGCCGACCGGCTCGTCATCGAGCGATGGACCGGCCCGGTCGACGTCGTGCACGCGCTCAACTTCGTGGCACCGCCGGCACACGCTCCGGTGGTGGTGATGATCCACGACCTCACCGTCGTGCGCTACCCAGAGCTCTGCACCGCCGACACCCGCCGCTACCCCGCCGCGATCGCGCGCGCGCTTCGGCGCGGAGCGCACGTGCACGTCCCGAGCGACTTCGTCGCCGACGAGGTGCGCGACGCGTTCGACCTAGATGTCGGGCGTGTCACCCGCGTCTACTCGGGACTCTCGCCCTCGCAGCCCGGTGACGCGACCGCGGGACGGCGGCTCGCCGGCGCCGACCGCTACGTCCTCGCGGTGGGAACCGTCGAGCCGCGCAAGAACCTCCCGACACTGGTGCGCGCCTTCGACGCCCTCGCCGCGCGCGACGATTCCATGCACCTGGTGATCGCCGGGCCCGACGGCTGGGGCCATGAGCAGCTCGAGGAGGCGCGGGCCCGCGCCCGCCACCGCGACCGCATCCGACGCCTCGGCTACGTGACCAAAGGCGATCGGAGCGATCTGATCGCCGGCACCACCGCGTTCGCGTACCCGTCGATCTACGAAGGCTTCGGGTTCCCTCCCCTCGAGGCCATGGCCGCGGGCGTGCCGGTGGTGGCCGCGCGGGCCGGGGCCCTGCCCGAGGTGCTCGGCGACGCCGCCCTGCTCGTCGACCCCGCCGACGACACCGCCCTCGCCGACGCGCTCGAGCGAGCCGTGGCCGACGACGGGCTCCGAACCCGGCTGATCGCGGCCGGTCGCGCACGAAGCGCGCGCTACACCTGGCCGGCCGCGGCCGCCGCGCTGGTCGACCTCTATCGTTCGCTTGCATGAAGGTCGGGCTTCACGTCGGGCAGCTCCTCCAGCGGGTCCCCGGCGGGATCGGTCGCTACGTGTTCCGGCTCCTCAGCGCGCTGCCCGAGGTGGGCGTCACCGTGCTGCCGTTCGGAGCCGGCGACCCGTCCGTTCACCGCGTGCTGCGGTGGCCCGGCTACGTCGACCTCGGGCATCCGTACGCCCCGTGGCGTTACGAGCTCTGGCACCGGCTCCGCCGGCCACAGCTGCACCTCCCCGTCGATCTCGTGCACGCGCCGAGCCTTGCGGTCCCGCCGGCCGGCCGTCGGCCGCTGGCGGTTACCGTGAACGACGTCGCCTTCCTGCACCACCCCGAGGTCTTCACCCGCCGCGGCGTGGCGTTCCACCGACGCGGCCTCGAGATCGCCCACCGCGAGGCCGGCGCGGTGGGGGTGCCGTCGCAGTTCACGCGCGACGAGCTGCTCCGCGAGGGCTTCGAGCCCGAGAGGGTGTTCGTCGCCACCCACGGCGTCCAGATCCCGCGCGAGCCCGACGTGGCCGAGAACGCCCTGCGCCTGCGCCGCGTGGGCGTGCAGGCCCCATACGTGGTGGCGGTGGGCACGATCGAGCCCCGGAAGGGACTCCCGACTCTCGCGGCCGCGATCGCGCGCGCGCGCCGGGTCGAGCCCCGGCTCACGCTGGTACTGGCCGGGCCGCGTGGATGGCTCGAGGTCCACGGGATCGACATCCCCGGCGTCCGCGAGCTCGGCGCGGTCGACGACGCGACGCTCGACGCGTTGTATCGCGACGCGGTCGCGTGCGGCGTCCCGTCACGCTACGAGGGCTTCGGCTTGCCGGTGCTCGAAGCCATGGCACGGGGCTGCCCCGTGGTGGCGTCGGACGCGGCCAGCCTGCCCGAGGTAGTCGGCGACGCGGGCATCCTCGTGCCCGCGGCCGACATCGCCCGGTGGTCCGACGCGCTGGTCTCGCTGCTCGACCATCCCGAGCGCCGGCGCGACCTGGCCGAGCGCGGTCGGCGGCGCGCGGTCATGTTCTCGTGGTCGGCATCGGCCAGGGCCCACCTCGACGCGTATCGCGCGGCCGTCGAGCGCGGGCCCCTGCGCCCGTAGACTCGCTCGCCGTGCGCCTGCTCCTCGACGTGTCCGCTGTTCCCGACCACCCCGTGGGTGCGGGCGTCTACACCGTGAGCCTGGCGGGCGGGCTCGCGGCCCGGTCCGAGCTCGAGCTGCACCTGCTCGCCCGGCGGCACGACGACCGTCGCTGGGTCGCGCACGCGCCCGGCGCGTCCGTGCACGCCGACGCGCCGGAGCCCCGCCCGGCCCGCCTGGCCTGGGAGCAGGTCTGCGCGCCGCGAGTCGCGCGGCGAGTAGCACCCGACGTGTGGCACGGCCCGCACTACACGATGCCGCTCCGGCTGACGACGCCGGCCGTCGTCACCGTCCACGACCTCACCTTCTTCGACCACCCCGAATGGCACGAGTGGGGCAAGGTCCGCTTCTTCCGCCGCATGCTCCGGGCGTCGGCCCGCCGGGCGCGCGTGCTCGTCGCGGTGAGCCACCACACGGCCGAGCGGTTGCGCGCGGTGCTCGACCCACAGGCGGCGATCACCGTCGTGCCCCACGGCGTCGACCACGCGCGCTTCCGCGCCGCCCTGCTCGGCGACGCGGGCGACCTCGACCGCCTCCGCGCCTTCGGCGTCCGGCCGCCGTACATCGCGTTCGCGGGCACGCTCGAGCCGCGCAAGGACGTGCCCAGCCTCGTGCGCGCGTTCGCGTCCGTCGCCGCCGGCCGGCCCGGCCTCCGCCTCGTGCTCGCCGGCGGCGACGGCTGGGGCGCGCCGGCCGTGCGCGCCGCCATCGAGCGCAGCGGCGTCGCGAGCCGGATCCTGCGCGCCGGCTACCTCCCCACTGATGCCGTCGCCGCGCTGTTCCGCCAGGCCGCCGTGGTCGCCTACCCCTCGCTGGTGGAAGGGTTCGGCCTCCCCGCGCTCGAGGCCCTCGCGTGCGGCGCGCCGCTCGTCACCACCACGGGCTCGGCAATGGAGGAGACGGTGGGCAGCGCCGCGCTGCTCGTCAAGCCACGTGACACCGACGGCCTCGCGAACGCGCTCGAGCGGCTCCTGACCGATGACCAGCTGGCCGACCGGCTCCGTCGGGCCGGGCCCCACCGCGCCTCCACCTTCACGTGGGAGGCGTCGGTGGCAGGCCACCTCGACGCCTACCGGCTCGCGACCGGGGTGCACGCGTGAAGGTGGCCGTCACCGGCGCCCGAGGCTTCGTCGGGCCCCATCTCGTCGCCCATCTCGAGCGGTGCGGCGACGAGGTGATCGCGCTCGACCGGCGCGGGCCCGACCGCTTCGACGTGACCGACGCCGAGGCCGTGCGGCGAACCCTGCGTGAGGTTCGGCCCGACGCTCTCTACCACCTCGCGGCCCTCAGCCATGTGGCCGAGTCGTGGCAGGCACCCGCGCTCGTCTTCCGCGTCAACGCCGAGGGCGCGCTCAACGTGCTCCGTGCCTGCGCCGACCTGGCGGTGGCACGCGTGCTCGTGGTGGGGAGTGCGGAGGAGTACGGCCGGGTCGAGCCGGGCGCCCTTCCACTGGCCGAGACCGCGCCGCTGCGGCCGGTCACTCCGTACGGAGCGGCCAAGGTGGCGGCCGACTACCTCGCGCTCCAGTCCTTCCTCGGCGACGGCCTGGGCGCGATCCGGGCCCGGCCCTTCGGCCATACCGGCCCCGGCCAGGACCGGCGCTTCATGGTGCCGGCCCTCGCGGGCCGGATCGCCGACGCCGAGCGCAGCGGCGATCGCAAGATCCCGGTCGGCGCGCTCGACCCCGTGCGCGACCTCACCGACGTGCGCGACGTGGTGCGCGCGTACCGGATGCTCATCGAGCGGGGCGTGCCCGGCGAGGTCTACAACGTGTGCTCGGGTCGCGGCGTGAGCGTGCAGGAGATCGCCGACCGCCTGCTCCACCTCGCCCGCCACGAGATCCGTCTCGCCCCGGACCCCGACCTCGTGCGCCCGGTCGAGGTGCCCCGTCTGGTGGGTGACAACACGCGCCTGCGCGCGGCGACGGGTTGGGCGCCGGAGATCGACCTCGACCAGACCCTCGCCGACGTGCTGGCCGAGGCCCGCGTCGAGGCGGGCCGAGTGGGCTGACGGCGCCGGGCCGACACCCGCCGCGGCCCGTTCCCGCGTGCGGCCTCAGACCACCTCGACCTCCGAATGATCGCCCACGTGGAGGCGGTAGGCACGGGGCTCGGCGCCCGTCCGGTGCACGACCGCACCCCGACCGAGGAGGCTGTCGGCGATCCGGCGGACTCCCTCGATGCGGGCGCCCTCGAGGACCACCGAGTGCTCGATCTCGGAATGCCGCACCTCGCACCACGCGCCGAGCGACGTGAACGGCCCCACAAAGGAGCTCTCGACGTGCGCGCCGGGGCCGATCACCGCCGGGCCGCGGACCGTGCTCCGCACGATCCGGGCACCCGGCGCCACCACCACCGGCCCCACGAGCTGCGACTCGGCGTCGACCGAGCCGGCTACGTCGCCCTCGATCGACTCGAGGACGATGCGGTTGGCCTCGAGGAGGTCCTGCAGCTTGCCGGTGTCGATGAACTGGGTGGTGAGCTGCTCGGCGCGCACGTCGAGACCGTGGCCGATGAGCCACTGGATGGCGTCGGTGATCTCCAGCTCGCCCCGACCCGAGGGCTCGATGGACCGCACCGCCTCGTGCACCGTGCGGTCGAACAGGTACACGCCGACGAGCGCGAGGTTGCTGGGTGGATCGGCCGGCTTCTCGACGAGCCGCACCAACGCGCCGTCGGGGCCGAGCTCCGCCACCCCGAACTGCTCGGGATGGTCGACGGCGGCGAGGAGCACGAGCGCGTTGGGGCGATCGGCCTCGAAGGCGGCCACGAACGGCTCGATGCCCCCGACGATGAGGTTGTCGCCGAGATAGAGGACGAAGGGGTCGTCGCCCAGGAAGTCGCGGGCGATGAGCACGCCGTGGGCGATGCCCAGGGGCGCCGGCTGCCGGAGGTAGGTCACGTGGAGCCCGAAGCGCGAGCCGTCGCCCACCGCCTCGTGGATGGCCTCGTGCGTGTCGCCCACCACCAGGCCGACCTCACGGATCCCGGTGGCCGCGATCGACTCGAGCCCGAAGAAGAGGATGGGCTTGTTGGCCAGCGGCACGAGCTGCTTGGCGCTCGTGTACGTGATCGGTCGCAGCCGGGTGCCCGAGCCGCCGGCCAGCACAAGGGCCTTCACGGGAGCGGACCGTAGCCGGGGCCGGACGCGACCCGCGTCAGAGGCGCTGGAGCAACCGCTGCAAGATCGAGTCGTGGCCGAGCAGGTGTGACCAGACCGGGTGGGTAACGGTCCGCGCACACGACCCGCTTCGGATCGCCGCGGGGGGGCCACGGGCTCGGACGGTACCAGCCGCCCTCCGCGAGGAGCGGGCGCGTGCGAGAGTCGGATCCCGAGGATCAGCTCTACTGGCGGTCGAGCCAGCCGAGGAGCGCGGCCGCGGCGCGCGGGTCGTGGCGTAGCCGATGGCCGGCGGCGTGCACCACACGGAGCTCCGACCCGCGCGCCGCGTCGGCCAGCGCGCGCGCGTCGGCCACCGGCACGACGTCGTCGTCGGAGCCATGGAGCACGAGGAACGGCCGGGGCGGCAGCCTGGCCGCGGCCGCGAGCGGGTCCATCCCGACGATCTCGTGGATCCAAGCGGCGCTGTCGCGTGGGAATCCGGGTGTGCGGAGCACGCCCATCCGGCGCGCGTGCTCGAGGAACCGGCCCGGGTCGCGGGCCCAGTCGCGTAGCGAGCTGGGCGCGGCCAACGTGGCGAGACCGCGCACCCGTTCGTCATCGGCCGCGGCGCACACCGCCAGCGTGCCACCCAGACTGGAGCCCGCCATCCACACGCCCGTCACGTCGTCGCGCGAGGCGAGCTCGTCGACGGCGGCACGCTGGTCGGCGAGCCACCCGGCGATCGAGAAGTCACCCTCGGAGTCACCGGTGCCACGGAAGTTGAATGTGAGCACGATCCATCCGGCCTCGCGCGCGATCCGGTCGGCGAGCTCCGGATAGGTCGCGCCCGAGGTGGTGGCACCCCGAGGCCCGCTCGGGAATCCGTGGCACAGCACCAGCCCCGGCACACGGCCAGTACCCGGCGGGCGGGCGAGGTGCGCGGCGAGCTGGTGGCCCTCGGACGTGATGGTGGAGTCCATGGGGCCATATCCTGGCCGCGTGGCCGACACCCTCACACCGCGGGCGCCCGCCTTCAAGGAATGGGCGGTCATCGTCCAGGCTCTGCTCGCGGGCGAGCAGATCCTCGACGTGCGCAAGGGCGGCCTCCGCGAGGAGGGCCGCCACTTCGGCCTGCACGCCACCCGGCTGTGGCTCTACCCCACGGCCGAGCACCAGCGGCCGGAGCTGCTCAAGCCCGCGTACCGGCACTGGGCGGAGCAGGCCGCGGCACGAACACCGCCCGATCGGGCCATCGAGATCGCCGGTTGGGCCGACGTCGTCGGGGTCGCCACCCTCACCGAGCCTCACGAGCTCGCCGCGCTCGACTCCAAGCTCATCTGGTCACACGACTACGCGGCGTCGCGCCTCGATTGGAAGCGCCGTGACCCGCTTTGGGTCCTCGCGCTCCGCGTGCATCGGCTGCTCGAGCCGATCACCGTCCCGTTTCGCGACGAGTACGGCGGCTGCACGTCGTGGGTGGACCTCGAGGGCCTCCCCGACGACCCCGCTTCGCTGCCCGGCGAGCTCGCGCTCTCCGACACCGCGTTCGAGGCACGGCGGAAGGGCGTGGTCGACGCGTTGCCCGACGGGCTGGCCGCGCCGTAGCCGCGCCCGTGGACGTGCCCGTGGGTCCTCGGGTCGTCGTGGTGGGCACGTCGGGCGTCGGCAAGACGACCTTCGCGGCCCGCCTCGCCGCCGCACTCGGCTGCCGGCACGTCGAGCTCGACGCGTACATGCACGAGCCGGGATGGGTGGAGGCCGAGCCCGACGTGTTCCGCGCCCGTGCCGACGTGGCCACGACCGATCGCGAGTGGGTCGTCGACGGCAACTACGAGCTCGCCCGCGACATCGTGTGGCCGCGCGCGACCACACTCGTCTGGCTCGACTACTCACGACCATTGATCATGGTGCGCGTGATCCGTCGTTCGGTGTGGCGAGCCGTCACCCGCGTGGAACTGTGGAACGGCAACCGGGAGGACTGGCGCCGATGGGCCGACCCGGAGCACCCGATCCGCTGGGCGTGGACCAAGCACCCCGAGCGGAGGCGCAAGTACCCTACGTTGCTGGCCGAGCCGCACTGGGCGCACCTCCGGGTGCACCGGCTCCGACGGCCTCGCGACGCTCGGCGGCTCCTCCGTGACGTCGCGACTGCACCCCGCTGACTTCACACGGCCAGACGACTCCACAAGGTCTCGACGTCGGCGCGGAGCCGCTCGAGTCGGCTCGCGCACGAGCGCGACCTCGCTCCACGAAGCCGGCCGCTCGGGCACGCGCAGCTCGGAGCGGAGGTCGAGCTCGTAGTCGTGGGCGGCGGCATACGCCCGAAACGTCTCGGCCGAGACCGCCAGCAGCTCCTCATCGGGTCCCGCGCCGATCGAGCAGAGGAACCTTCCGAGAGCGTCCAGTCCGCGGTCGCATCAGAGCCCGAGCAGCCGGCGGGCGTTGCCGAGCAGCACCTTCTCCGTGACCTCGTCGGAGCAGTCCAGCTCGGCGAAGGCCGCGAGCCACTTGTCGTGCGCGATGAACGGGTAGTCGGTGCCGAACAGCACGCGGTCCTGGAGCCGGCCCTGGATCTCGCGCACGAGCTCGGGCGCGAAGTAGCGGGGCGACCAGCCCGACAGGTCGATCCACGTGTTGGGCTTGTGGAGGGCCACCGCGATCTGCTCGTCCTGCCAGGGCCATGCCGGGTGGGCCATCACGATCTGGAGATCGGGGAAGTCGGCCGCGACCGCGTCGAGGCGGATGGGGCGCGAGAGCTCGAGCTTCATCGCGCCGCCGCCACGCATCCCCGCACCGAGGCCGGTCGTGCCGGTGTGCACCGTGACGGGAATGCTGAGCGCGGTCGCCGACTCCCACACCGGATAGATGCCGCGGTCGTCGGGCCGGAAGCCCTGCGCGGTCGGGTGCAGCTTGAGCCCGCGGAGCCCGAGCATGCGCACGCTGCGCTCGAGCTCGTTGACGGCGGCCTCACCCTTGCCCGGGTCGACCGACGCGAACCCGACGAACACGTCGGGATGGTCACGCACGCAGGCGGCGACGAAGTCGTTGGTGACGGGGGGCAAGCCGGTAGCAGTCTCGGCGTCCCACGCGAGGAGCACCGCCATCATGTCGAGTGCCCTGAACTCGCCCGCCATCTCGGCAACGGAGCGCTCCGGGATGGCCGTGCGGAAATAGGCCTCGCAGGCGGGCCGGTAGTCGCCCAGGGCATCGCCGAGGTACTCGTGCGTCGACGGATGGACGTGGACGTCGATGGCGCGCGGCATGGGAGCGGCGGACGGTCAGGCCCCGGCGGCGCCGACGCACGCGCACGGGTGGTAGCCACGATTGCGGGCCTCGGCCAGGGTGTCGGGCCCGAAGGCGGCGAAGGCCTCCGACTCCATCAGCTCGTCGATGGCGCACTGCTCGGTCGCCAGGTCGAGGTCGTGCACCCGCTGGGTGCGCTTGTCTCCGAGGAATCGGAACCCCTCGAATCGGGAAGGGCGGCTCACGGGCGCAGGCTACCAACGCCGCTCGCACGGGCCGCGATCACACCGGGAAGGCGCACCGGGAAGGCGCGCGGGACGGGGGCGCACGCGGCGCCCCCGTCCCGTCACGCATCGGCTGATCTGCTCGCCGGCTCGCTACCGCTCGGGTGGGACCAGCTCCCGGACGACCGGCGATGGTGCGGCGGTTGGACTCCGCCAGACGGTCCAGCCCTACGGCCTAGCGGCCGCGCACCTCCAGAGTCCCACGTTTCTCAACCATCGTGTGGACCACCTCCTTTCCCTGGTGGCCCCATCTGTAGCACGCGGCGACGCCGTGACGACGGCGAGTCCGGCCGCGCTGACGGCCGGGCTAGGCGTCGGGTGCGGCGCCGGGCTGACCGTCGGCATCGTCGGGCTGACCCTCGGCATCGTCGGGATCGTCTCGGCGTACCGGTGGGCCCACCGCGCCGATCGCCCGGAGGTAGCTGAGCTGGGTCTCGACCACCGCGTGCACCTGCTCGGGCAGGTATGCCTCGCCGGTGGCCGCGGCGCGCCCGAGGATGAACTCGATGGTCTCGGATCCGCCCACGATCACCGGCCCGGTCGGGTGCGCGGTGGAGCCGTTCACCGAGACGCCCTTGCGGCGGAAGTACTCGAGCTGGAAGCCCAGGATGCGGCGCACGTCGTCGGGGTTGAGGGTGGCGGCGACGACGTCGGGCACGTGCTGCACGACCCATTCGAAGGCCTCCTCGATGTCGAACACGGCGGGGGGTGGGTCGTCGCGCAGTCGGCCGGCCTCGCGCATCACGAACGCGGCTGCGATCGCGAGCACCAGCCCCATCACGAGGAAGCCGACCACGAGAGCCATCTTGGTTCACCCCCTCGAGTGAGCACCTCCGACCAGTGTCGACGATGGTCGGCTGGAACGGCGAGCATCCACGGGCGGGGTATCCCCGCCCACAGCGAGCGCGGCCGTCAGATCCCGATGCGCTGGGCGAGGAGCTCACGGTGGTACGTCGCGTCGCCGAGCAGGATCTCCGAGCTCTTCGCCCGCTTGAAGTAGAGGTGCGCGTCGTGCTCCCACGTGAAGCCGATGCCGCCGTGGATCTGGATGTTCTCGGCCGCGGCGTGGAAGTACGCGTCGGAGCAGTAGGCCTTGGCCAGGCTCGCGACCACGGGGAGCTCGTCGCTGTCCTCGGCCGCGGCCCAAGCCGCGTAGTACGCGGCCGACTTCCCCGACTCGACCTCGAGCAGCATGTCGGCGCACTTGTGCTTGATGGCCTGGAAGGAGCCGATAGGGCGCCCGAACTGCACACGCACCTTCGCGTACTCGACCGACATGTCGAGACACTGCTGCGCGCCGCCGACCATCTCGTTGGCCAGGCACACCGCGGCCTGGTCGAGCGTCTTCGACAGCGCGGCCCAGCCCTTCCCCGACTCCCCGAGCGCGGCCGCCCTCACGCCTGAGAGCTCGAGGCGGGCCTGCTTCCGGGTCTGGTCCATGGTGGCGAGCGGGGTTCGCGTGAGGCCGGGCGCGTCGCCGTCGACGGTGAAGAACGCGATGCCGTCCTCACCGCTCGTGCCGGCCAGTCGCGCCACCAGCACGATCAGGTTCGCCGTGTAGCCGTCGATGACGAACATCTTCGAGCCGTCGAGCACGAAGCCGCCGCCGTCGGGCTTCGCCTCCATCGTGATGCCCGACGCGTCCCACCGGCCGTTGTCCTCGGTGAAGGCCAGCGTCGCGATCGTCTCGCCACCGGCGATGGCCGGGAGCAACGCCCCCTTCTGCTCCTCGGTGCCGGCGTTGAGGATGGCGTTGGCCGCCAGTGCGACTGTGGAGAAGTAGGGCGCGCACAGGAGCACCCGGCCCATCTCCTCGAGCACGATGCCGAGCTCGACGAACGTGTAGCCTTGGCCGCCGTAAGCCTCGGGCACGTGGAGGCTCTGGAGACCGAGCTCCTGACCCATCTGCTTCCAGACGCCCTCGTCGTAGCCCTCCACCGTCTCCATGAGGCGACGCACCTCCGCCGACGGCGACTTGTCCTCCAGGAACCGCCGCACCGTCTGGCGAAGCTCCTCCTGCTCCTCGGAAAAGGCAAAGTTCACAGAGTCTCCTTGTGGTCTGGTCGCGCTCGCTGCGGCCGGGGATACCCCGGCCGCGGACGCTCGCCGCTCCTGCGAGCTCGCTTCGCTCCGCTGCGCTCGCCGCCGCGGGGCGGCGTCCGCAATGCCATCGCCCGCTTTCGCTCCGCTGCGCTCGCTCGCCGCCCCCCGACAGCATGGCAATCACCGGTCGGCGTCCGTACGAGCGGGAGACCGGGGCTCACCTTGGCTCACGCGGGAGGCCGAGCACCCGCTCTCCGATGATGTTGCGCTGGATCTCGCTGGCGCCCGCGTAGATCGTCTCGGCGCGGCTGAACATGAACATCTGCGCCAGCTCGTCGAGCTCGTAGATCCCCCCCGGCTCGCCGGTCGCGATCTGCGACCACGGACCGAGCACGTCCATCGCCAGCTCGCCGAGGTCGCGGTGCCAGGTGCTCCAGAACAGCTTGCCGATGCTGGCCTCCGGGCCGAGCACGCCGCGGGTCACGAGGGTGCTGAGCATGCGCAGCCCGTTGTACTTCATGATCTGCACGCCGATGTAGGCGCCGGCGAGGCGCAGGCGGATGGCGTCGTGCTCAGACGCCCCGTTCTTGTGCGCCACGTCGATGAGGTTGCCGAGCTCGCGCTGGAAGCCGAGCTGCTGCGAGAGGAACGCGGTCCCGCGCTCGAAGCCGAGCGTGGCCATGGCCACCTTCCAGCCGTCGTCGACCTCGCCCACCACCAGATCGCGGCGCGTGCGGGCGTCGTCGAAGAAGACCTCGTTGAACTCGGCGGTGCCCGTCATCTGGCGCAGGGGCCGCACGGTGACGCCGGGCTGGTCCATCGGGACGAGGAGGTAGGAGAGCCCCTTGTGCGGGGGCGCGTCGGGGTCGGTGCGGACCACCGCGAAGCACCATTGCGCGTGGTGGGCGAGCGTGGTCCACACCTTCTGCCCGTTGATCACCCACTCGTCGCCGTCGAGGACGGCCCGGGTCTGCACGTTCGACAGGTCGGAGCCGGCGTCGGGCTCGGAGTAGCCCTGGCACCACAGCTCGTCGACGGCCTGGATCCGGGGCAGGAAGCGCCGCTTCTGCTCCTCGGTGCCGTACGCGATCAGCGTGGGTGCGAACAGCCCCTCGCCGAAGAAGCTGATGCGCGCCGGCGCGCCGGCCTTCGCGTACTCCTCGTTGAAGATCACCTGCTCGACGATCCCCGCGTTCCGCCCCCCGTACTCCTCCGGCCAGGCGAGGCCGACCCAGCGGTCGCGGCCGAGCAGTCGCTCCCACACGAGCCGGGTGTCCCAGCCCCGCTCGTCGGCCGGGCCTCCGCCCGGGCCCAGCTCGGCGAACTCGCCGACGAGGTGCTCCGCGAGCCACGCGCGCACCTCGTCGCGGAACGCTGCTTCTTCGGGGGTGTCACGAAAGTCCACTGGTGCTCGCCTCCCGAGGTCGGCCCGACGGTACTAGACCGCCCGGTCAATGGTCTCGCTCGACGACCTCGCCGACCGGCTGTCGAGGCCGCTCGACGACGGCGAGGTGCTCGATCTCGGGGACCGGCGGGTCCGCCACATCGACACCCCGCATGTTCCGCATGCGTGGGAGGCCCGCGTCCTCTACGAGGAGACGACCGGCACGTTGCTGGCCGGCGACGCCTGATCTCGTCGAGTTCTCCGCAGTACGATCGAGCGATGGCCCGTCCCCCCCACTACGACGACACCGCAGTCCGGATCGACAAGCTCGTCGTCGGGCCGTTCGAGAACAACGTGTTCATCGTGCGCTGCAAGATGACCGGCGACGCGGTCCTGCTCGACGCGGCCAACGAGCACGAGCTGCTCCTCGAGGTGAGCCGGGCCACGGGAGTGCGGCGTGTGCTCACCACGCACGGCCACTGGGATCACATCCAGGCGGTCGAGGCCGTGCGCGACGCCGGGATCGACGTGGGCATCTCCCCCGCCGACGCGTCGATGCTGCCCTCCTACGACTTCACCATCCCCGACGACGACGTGATCGAGGTCGGCGACCTCCGCCTCCGCACCATCCACACGCCGGGTCACACTCCCGGCTCCACCTGCTTCCTGCTCGAGGGCCACCCGATCCTCTTCAGCGGCGACACGCTGTTCCCCGGCGGCGTCGGCAACACGAGCTTTCAGAACGCGAGCTTCGAGCAGATCATCGAGGCGGTCGATCGACGCCTGTTCACGTTGCCCGGCGACCCCCTCGTGCTCCCGGGGCACGGTCTCGACACCACGCTCGGTAACGAGCGGCCACACCTCGACGAATGGATCGAACGCGGGTGGTGAACCCTCCGGCCTAGGTGGCAAGCTCTGCCCGGTCGCCGCGCGCACACCATCCGACGGTCGCGGCACCTCGTGAGCGAGGGAGGGCCGATGAAGGCACGCCAGGTCTGGTACATCTGGACGGCACCGGTTCGCAACCTGGACTGGGTCGCGGCGCACTTCGGCCACCGGTAGGAAACATGCCTGCAATGCGGCCGAGCCTCACGGCCGACGACGTCGCGCGCTTCGTCGGCGAGCAGGTGTTCGCACCCCGCTCTCGGGGCCGCGTCGGCATCGAGCTCGAGTGGCTCGTGGTCGCGCTCGACGACCCGATGCGTCCGGTCGCCATCGACACCGTCCGACGAGCGGTCGACGCGGCATCGCCGCTCCCGGGCGGGAGCTCTGTCACCTTCGAGCCCGGCGGCCAGGTCGAGCTCAGCTCGCCGCCTCTCCCGCTCCGGGCCGGGCCCGGCGCGATCGCCACCGACGCCACCGCGCTCGGCCGCGCGCTCGCCGACGAGGGCCTGGGGCTGTGCGGGCTCGGTCTCGACCCTGCCCGCCCCCTGCGCCGCGTGGTCGACGTGCCCCGCTACCGCGCGATGGAGGCCTACTTCGACGCCGGCGGCCCGAGCGGCCGGACGATGATGCGTGGCACCGCGGCCGTGCAGGTGAACGTCGACCTCGGCCGGGGCACCGACGTGGCCCGGCGCTGGCGACTCGCCCACCGGGTGGGACCAGTGCTCGCGGCCGCCTTCGCCAACTCCCCCCTCGCCGACGGCGCGCCCAGCGGGTGGCGGTCGACCCGGCTGGCAGTGTGGTTCATGACCGACCCGGGGCGCACCGCACCGGTCGACGGGCACGGCGACGACGGGCGCGCGGCCTGGGTCCGTTACGCTCTCGACGCCCGCGTGATGCTGATCCGCGTCGCCGACGACCACTTCGAGCCCGTCCTCGAGCCACTCACGTTCCGCGAGTGGATGGATCACGGTCACGAGCTCGGTGCGCCCACGCTCGACGACTTCGCCTACCACCTCACCACGCTCTTCCCACCGATTCGGCCGCGGGGCTGGCTCGAGCTGCGCATGATCGACGCGTTGCCCGAGCCGTGGTGGCGCGTGGCGGTCGCGGTCACCGCGGCCCTCTTCGACGACGACGCGGCTGCCGCGGTCGCCGAGCGCGCGACGCGACGAACCGGCGGCCTGTGGGATGAGGCCACGCGCCACGGCCTCGCGCACCCCGCGCTCGCGTCGGCAGCGCGGGCGTGCTTCACGGCCGCGATCGAGGCCCTTCCCCGACTCGACGTCGACCACACCACCGCCTCGGCCGTCGCCGCGTACCACGACCGCTACGTTGCGCGGGGCCGCTGCCCGGCCGACGACCGGCTCGACGCCTGGGCCCGGTCCGGGGCGTTGATGCCCGCCACCGATCGCTTCGTCGAGACCTGCGCATGAAGGAGCAGATCGCGGCCGAGCTCGAGGGCGCGCGCGCACGGTCGCTCGCGCTCCTCGCGCCGCTCACCGACGCGCAGCAGGAGGCGCAGCACTCGCCGCTCATGTCGCCGCTGGTATGGGATCTCGCCCACATCGGGCACTACGAGGAGCTGTGGCTGCTGCGGAACCTCTTCGGGACGCCACCCACCGATCCGCTCTTCGACGACGTGTACGACGCGTTCAAGCACCCGCGCCGCGAGCGTCCCTCGCTCCCGATGCTCGGGCCGGCCCGGGCGCGCGGCTTCGTCGGCGACGTGCGCGGCCGCGTGCTCGACGGGCTGGAGCGGGTCGAGCTGGGCCCGGCCGACCCGCTACTCGACAACGGCTTCGTATACGGCATGGTGGTCCAGCACGAGCACCAGCACGACGAGACCATGCTCGCCACCATCGAGCTGATGGAGGGCTTCGAGTACCCGAGAACCGCGGATTCGCACGCGCCGCCGGGGCCGCTCCCCGCCAAGGAGGCGTACGTCGACGGCGGCCCGTTCGTCATGGGGATCGACGTCGAGCCGTGGGCGTACGACAACGAGCGCCCCACCCACGAGGTGACGCTGGCTCCGTTCTGGATCGACGTCGCCCCGGTCACCAACGGCGAGTACGTGGAGTTCGTCGAGGGTGGCGGCTACGGCGAACGCGCGTGGTGGAGCGACGCCGGGTGGGAGTGGCGCATGGAGGCCGGCCTCGAGCACCCCGAGCTCTGGCACGGCGACGGGCCGGGCTCCTGGTGCCGCCGCCGCTTCGGCGCGTGGGAGCCCCTCCCGCCGCTCGAGCCGGTGCAGCACGTGTGCTGGTACGAGGCCGACGCGTTCGCGAGATGGGCGGGCAAGCGCCTCCCCACCGAGGCCGAGTGGGAGAAGGCGGCCTCGTGGGAGCCGGAGGGCCGCAAGCGCCGGTACCCCTGGGGCGACGAGCCCCCCACCCTCGAGCGCGCGAACCTCGGCCAGCGCCGCTTCGGCCCCGACGCCGTCGGCTCGCGCCCGGCCGGCGCGAGCCCGTGGGGCGTGCACCACATGCTGGGCGACGTGTGGGAGTGGACCGCCACCGACTTCTCGCCCCATCCGGGCTTCGCGGCGTTCCCGTACCGCGAGTACTCCGAGGTGTTCTTCGGGCCCGAGTACAAGGTGCTCCGGGGCGGCTCCTGGGCCACGCATCCCCGCGCTGTCCGAGCGACGTTCCGCAACTGGGACTTCCCGATCCGGCGCCAGATCTTTGCCGGCTTCCGGTGTGCACGGGACGCCTGAGATGTGCCGCCATCTCGCGTACCTGGGTGAGCCCGTCACGCTGGCCACGCTCGTGATCGATCCCGAGCAGTCGCTCCGGCGCCAGGTCACCGCGCCCCGGTTCCAGCACGACGGGCGTCACAACCGCGACGGTTTCGGCGTGGGCTGGTACGAGTCGACCGACGCGGCGGAGCCGCTCCGCTATCGCACCACCCGATCCCTGGATGCCGACGACCGCTTCGCGCGCGAGGCCCGGCAGGCGCGCGCGACCGTGCTGCTCGCCGCCGTACGAAGCGCCACTCCGGGCTCCGCAATCGACGAGCGCGGCAACGCGCCGTTCGCCGACGGACCCTGGCTCTTCTCGCTCAACGGCGCGGTCGGCGGGTTCCGCGACGGTCTGGAGCGCGAGCTCCGGTCGCGCGTCACGCCCGGACGCGCGCAGGGCATCGAGGGCGACACCGATTCCGAGACCCTGTTCGCGCTCACCCTCGACCGGCTGGACGCCGGCGCGACCGCGGCCGAGGCGCTCGCCGACGTCGACGCGACCCTGGGCGCGCTCACGGCGGGGCCGCCGGCCACGCTGCGGCGGATCGGCGTCCCCGGCCTCGCGTTCGCCGACAAGGCCGCCGCGGCACAGCACGCGCGTCGGAGCGGGAAGGCGCGCCGTCGCGGGCGCTGACCGACGGTCGGCAATGCAGGCGCAAGACTCTCGGACCGGCATCCTTGCGACCCCCGTCGTTCCTGGCTAAGACGGGGCTCATGGACGCGGTCCCGGAACCCCGGAAGGCCCTCGGGCCGGGCGATGGATTTCGCGTGCGGAGCCTCCGCGGGAGCCTCTACGAGGCCACGTTCCTCCACGCCGGCGCGGACCAGGCCGGGCTCTACGTCCGGATCCGCTCGGGCGGCGGGCCCGGCAAGCTCGCGCGCCTCCTCCCGACGCGCCTCGATTGGAAGACGCTCGAGACGACCGCGCCGGGCGAGATCATCCTTCCCGGGAACGAGGTCCTCGTCGCGCCGAGCGGGGGCGCCGAGCGGCGCGGCCGGCTGACGGCGCCGATCGACGACCGGCTCGTGATGACGACCGCCGATGGCGCCGTCTTCTCGTCGCCCCTCGCGTGCCTCTCCGCGCCGAGCTTCCGTCTCCTCTTCGCGGCGTCGGACCTCCGGCCCGGCGACGAGCTCGTCGTCCGCAGCCTCTCGGGGCGCGAGTACCGCGGCCACGCGCAGTCGGTGGACGCCGAGGGTATCGGCGTCGCGCTCGTCCCCCGCGGCGACCGCGTGGCGCTCG
>OBEQ011950590.1_pt1 | contig 24605 bp, 15 predicted proteins | sample 1670901 | NCBI WGS metagenome assembly OBEQ01 (sample SAMEA104232315, study PRJEB22302) | groundwater metagenome | biome: forest; feature: aquifer; material: groundwater | place: USA | collected 2011-08-07 | depth 5.4 m | reverse complement strand
TTAATTCACGAGCGTAATTTTTTTATTTTTTTTATTTTTTTGTAGGGATAGGGCATGCCCTATCCCTACAAAAAAATAAAAAAAATAAAAAATAAAAATCCATCATCAAACATCAACATTCATGTACATAATATTCGATACCGAAACAACAGGTTTACCGCGTAATTGGAACGCTCCAATAACAGACACGGACAATTGGCCTCGTGCGGTACAAATTGCATGGCAACTACATGATGACATGGGAGTTCTTCTTGAACAGAAGGATTACCTAATAAAACCTGAAGGATACGACATTCCGTATGATGCAGAGCGAATTCATGGAATTTCTACTGCTTTAGCGCACGAATTAGGCGCAGATTTGAAAATGGTTTTGGCCGAATTCAATATCGCTTTATCGAAAGCTAAATTTGTTGTTGGGCAAAATGTTGGATTTGATGTAAATATTCTAGGTTCTGAATTCATTCGTAAAGAAATGGATTCACCTATGGCAGAAATGCCAGTTTTAGATACATGTACAGAAGTTACAGCAAATTTATGTTTAATTCCTGGTGGTCGTGGTGGTCGTTGGAAATTACCTACATTAACTGAACTACATCAAAAATTATTCGGAACTCCTTTTGGAGAAGCGCACAATGCAACTGCCGATGTTGAAGCGACAACCCGTTGTTTCTTTGAGTTAATCCGTATTGATTCGTTCAGTTTAGAGAAATTACAACAGGAAGAAAGTTACCTTCACAATTTCAAACTTGCGAATCCAAATACGATTCAAAACATAGGATTAAAACACATTAATCTAAAAGAAGCAAGTGATCAATTAAAAACGAAAACAGATCCGGCTTCTGAAATTCCAACAATAGACGTTGATCAATCTCGTTCTCGATTAGACAATGTTACATTTTCACATTTGCATAACCATACCTCTTTTTCTATTTTACAGTCGACAATCAATGTCAATAGTTTAGTTCAGAAAGCCGCAAGTTTAGGAATGCCAGCGGTCGCTTTGACAGACACTGGAAATATGTATGCGGCATTTCATTTCGAAAAAGCAGTTACTTCTTATAACAAAGGAGTAAAAGCAGATCGAGCAAAAGCGGAAGAAGCTGGTGAAGAATTTACAAAAAAAGAATTGTTACCAATTATTGGGTGTGAGTTCAATGTATGTAGAAATTTAAACGATAAAACGCAAAAGGACAACGGATATCAAGTTGTTTTAATGGCGAAAAATAAAGCTGGTTATCACAATTTAGTGAAGCTTTCATCGATGGCTTTTACGGATGGTTTTTATTATGTCCCACGAATTGATAAAGCAGCGATTGAGCAATACAAAGAAGACTTAATTTGTCTTTCTGGAAATTTATACGGAGAAATTCCAAATTTAATTCTGAACGTTGGTGAAAACCAAGCGGAAGAAGCGTTGATTTGGTGGAAATCTCAATTTAAAGAAGATTTTTACATTGAAATAATGCGTCACGGTCAAGAAGATGAAGACCGTGTGAATGAAACCTTGGTTAAATTAGCTACAAAAAACAATGTGAAAGTTGTAGCCTCTAACAACACCTATTACGCTGAAAAAATAGATTCTGAATCGCATGATGTTTTATTATGCGTGAAGGATAATGAATTGGTTTCTACACCGAAAGGTCGTGGCCGAGGATTTCGATATGGTTTAGCTAATCAAGAATATTACTTCAAATCGAGCGATGAAATGAAGGAAATTTTCTTGGATCTTCCAGAAGCGATTGAATCTACGCAAGAAATTGTTGACAAATGTGAACATTATCCATTGGCACGTGAAGTTCTTCTTCCAGCATATGATATTCCCGAAGAATTTATTGATCCTGAGGATGCGGTAGACGGTGGAAAAAGAGGTGAAAATAGTTATTTAAGACATTTAACATACGAAGGAGCGGCGAAACGCTATCCTGAAATTACAGATGAAATCAGAGAAAGAATTGATTTTGAATTAGCAACTGTTGTTAACACTGGGTATCCAGGATATTTCTTAATTGTTCAAGATTTTTGTCACGCTGCAAGAGAAATGGGCGTTTCGGTTGGACCTGGAAGGGGGTCTGCTGCCGGATCAGTCGTTGCTTATTGTACTGGAATTACTAATGTAGATCCAATTCGATACGACTTACTTTTTGAGCGTTTCTTGAATCCTGATCGTGTTTCCATGCCTGATATCGACATCGATTTTGATGATGAAGGTCGTGGTCGAGTGATCGAATGGGTAATCAAAAAATACGGAGCGAATCAAGTTGCTCAAATTATTACGTACGGAACAATGGCTGCAAAGTCGGCGATCAGAGATGCTTCCCGAGTAATGGATTTACCGTTATCAGAAGCCGATCGTTTAGCGAAATTAGTTCCTGATATTTCATTGGCTAAATTATTTAAATTTTCAGATGTAGAAATAGCAGAACGATTTAATAATAACCAAGAAGACATTAATAAAGCGAATGAACTAAAAGCAATTTCAAACGGAAACGACCTCGTCAGTAGAGTTTTAAATCAAGCTCGAAAAATTGAAGGTTCTGTTCGAAATACGGGAATTCATGCATGTGGTGTTATTATTACTCCGGGAGATATTACCAATTATGTTCCAGTTGCATTGGCGAAAGATTCGGAAATGTACTGTACGCAATACGATAACTCTGTAGCCGAATCTGCTGGATTATTAAAAATGGATTTCTTGGGGTTAAAAACTTTAACCTTAATTAAACATGCTGTTAACAATGTAAGAGAAAGAATTGGAATCGAATTAGATCCAGATAATTTCCCTGTTGACGACGAAAAAACGTATGAATTATTCCAAAGAGGTGAAACAGTTGGTATTTTCCAATATGAATCTCCCGGAATGCAAAAATACATGCGTGAATTAAAGCCAACCGTTTTTGCCGATTTAATTGCCATGAATGCTTTGTATCGTCCTGGTCCAATTGCTTATATCCCATCATTTATTAAACGTAAACACGGAACAGAGCCGATTATTTACGATTTAGATGATTGTGAAGGATACTTAAAAGAAACTTACGGAATTACAGTTTACCAAGAGCAAGTAATGCTTCTTTCCCAAAAATTAGCTGGATTTACGAAAGGTGAAGCCGATACCTTGCGTAAAGCAATGGGAAAAAAACAAATCGACATTCTAGACAAAATGAAACCTGCTTTTATTCAAAGAGGAGGTGAAAAAGGTCATGCAGCGGATAAACTAGAGAAAATTTGGAAAGATTGGGAAGCCTTTGCTTCGTATGCATTCAACAAATCTCACTCCACTTGTTACGCTTGGATTGCTTATCAAACAGCGTATTTAAAAGCGAATCACCCTGCTGAATACATGGCTTCTGTTTTAAGTAACAACATGAACGACATCAAACAAGTTACGTTTTTCATGGAAGAGTGTAAACGTATGGGAGTGCCCGTTCTTGGTCCAGATGTAAATGAGTCGAATTATCAGTTTACAGTAAACAAAGAAGGAGCTGTTCGTTTTGGATTAGGTGCCATCAAAGGATTAGGAAGTGCTCCAGTCGATGCCGTAATCAATGAAAGAAAAGAAAATGGTCCTTATACTTCTGTCTTTGATTTTGCTAAAAGAGTCAATCTTCGTTTATGCACAAAAAAAGCCTTCGAAAGTTTAGCGTATGGAGGTGGATTTGATTCTTTCAAAAATATTCACCGTGCACAATACTTCAAAGAAGATAATAACGGTCGACTATTCTTAGAAAATTTAATGAAATTTGGTGCAAGTTTTCAAGAAAGTGAAAATTCATCGCAAGTTTCCATGTTTGGAGATGCTACAGGAACAAAAATGCCAGAACCAGAAATCCCAAAAGCGGAAGAATGGGGAAGTATCTACAAATTGAACCGTGAAAAAGACGTAATTGGAATTTTCATTTCTGGTCACCCATTGGATGATTTTAGAGTTGAAATAGAATCGTTTTGCACCGGAAATATCGGAATGTTAAACGACATGGACACGAATAAAAACCGTGATTTATTAATCGCTGCCACCGTTTCAGACGCTGAACACCGTTTCACTAAAAATGGAGACCCATTCGGAACCCTAACAATTGAAGATTATACAGATTCCTATAAACTCTTCTTGTGGAGAGAAAATTATTTGAAATACAAACATTTTTTAACGCCTGGAACCTTCATTGCAATAAAAGGTCGAATAGAAATTCCTCCTAGAAGATCTGAATTAGAATTCAACATCGGTTCAATCGACATGTTGCAGGACATGAGGGAACAAAGAGCAAATGGAGTTCATATAAAAATAAATGCGAAAGCAATCGATCAAGTATTGATATCGGATTTAAATAAATTATTTATGGAACACGAAGGAAAATGCGCATTGAGTTTCACAGTTTATGATGGATTAGATGGTGTAGAAATTAAAATGCCATCGAAAACAATTAAGGTGGATCCAAGTAATCAATTATTTAAAGAGTTAAAGAAGTTTAATTTGGAATTTGAGATTAAGTGAGCTTTTTTTTAACCACAGAGTCAAACAGAGTTTTTCGCAGAGTTGCACAAAGTTCTTTTGAGGCATATAATTTAGCATGCTAAATTATTTATAACGATTTATTTAAGAAAAAACTCTGCGGTACTCTGTGATTTGAACTCCGAGGCACTCTGTGGTTAAAAACTCAAAACAACCCCCGCAATTCAATCAATTCATTCACCTTTTCAGAATTCCCAACCTCTTGAAAAGAAGCAATTAAATTCGTTATCATTCTATTAATAATGGCAGTATTCGAACATGGTTCAAAAAAATCACGTGAATAAGGCTGATTAATTCCGTCTAAAAATTCTTTAATTTCCTCTTCATCAAAAATACTTCCTTTTGAAAAAGGATTGATGTAAAACAAAACACCGTGATTATTTGAATCTGGCAAAAATTGATTCACCGCAAATTCGTCCATGTACGCCAAAATAAAATGATTTGGAAGATTAATTCCATAAATAGGCATACCTAAATTTTGTGCAATAACACTATAAATAATACTCAAACTCAACGGATTTCCTTTTTTCGTTTCAAGTACCGTATTGATATATGAATTTAAAGGAGAGTGAAAAGTTTTCGCATTTCCTTGAAAATGATGCATTCCAAAAAACACTTTATTGACGATTCGAACCTTTTCTAAAGCCGTTTGCTTCTGATTAATTTCGAGCCAAACATCTTTTTGAATCGCTTCAATTTGACTACGTACAACAGCCTCATCCAAACCAGGATATTGATATTTCGCAACAATAATGGAGCCTGTCAATAAATCTTTATCCGAAGAAGCAATCCAATTTGTTAATTTTCGTTTAATTTCTTCAAATTGAATCTCATGGATTAAAGTTTCTATTCTACTTTGAAACAACAGACCAAAATCTTGTTCTTCCCATGAATTTTCCAAAAACGGAATCGCATCAGCGCCATAACTTAATAAACGATCATGCACATGCGCATAGACGGTCTCGTCTGGATCATCAATCAAGTTAATTAAAGCACGTATGGATTCAAAATTTGACATGGAGCAAAATTAAGGCAGTTTTGTTTTGGTTTTTTGAGAGAATGAAAAACTTTTTAGGGGTGGAATGTTAATTAAGGGATTAATTAGAAATAAAAAAGGATGTTCGATTAAATTTTCAATGTAAAAACAATCTATTTCTCTTAAATTTGAACTACTTTCGTATTTCAAAAAACGAAACAATGGTATTCAGTTCATTTATTTTTTTATTACTGTTTCTGCCCTTTACAATTTTAGTAAACTTTTTACTTCCTAAAAAAGCAAGTAATGTTTTTTTATTGGCGATGAGTTTACTCTTTTATTACTACGGAGAGAAACATCTTACGTTTTTATTAATTTGTTCAATTATATGGAATTATATTTTCGTTCATCTAATAAGTAAAGAACAAAATAAACTGATAGGAGAAAATAAAAAAAAATCATATTATTATTTATTTCTTTGTGTTGCAGGTAATTTATCGTTGCTTTTTTATTATAAATATTTCACTTTTTTCATCGATTCATTTGGACTTCAAAACAATTTCTCATCAACTTACTTGGCAAGTATAATTATGCCTATAGGTATTTCTTTTTTTACATTTCATGGTTTATCATATGTTGTTGATGTTTATCGAAAAGAAGCCAAACCAACTAAAAGTATTATTGATCTTGGATTATATATTTCTTTTTTTCCACAATTAATTGCAGGTCCAATAATAAAATATTATGATGTTCATGAGCAAATCAAAAATAGAAAAATACAACTATTTGATGTTCATAGTGGTATAAATCGTTTTATAAGAGGTTTGGCAAAAAAGATAATTCTGGCAAACAATTTCGCAGTTGTAGCTGATTCAGTTTTTGATTCTCCAATAAATGATTTATCATCTCCTTCAGCATGGCTTGGAATAATTTGTTATTCTTTACAAATATATTATGATTTCTCTGGATATTCTGACATGGCTATTGGTCTCGGAAAAATGACAGGTTTTCATTTTAAAGAAAATTTTAATTACCCGTATATTTCAAAATCAATTCAAGAATTTTGGCGAAGATGGCACATTTCTTTATCTACTTGGTTCAAAGAATATGTCTACATTCCATTAGGAGGAAATAAAAAAGGGACAAGCAGGATGTTATTTAATTTATTGATCGTTTTTATTTTAACTGGGTTTTGGCATGGCTCAAGTGTTAACTTCTTAATATGGGGACTATTACATGGATGTTTTATCATTTTAGAAAAGATACCATTCCCTAAAGTATCGTCTAAACTAAATTTTATAAAGCATTTTTATGTAATAACAGTTGTGATGATTGCATGGGTATTTTTTAGATTAGAAAAGGTTGAAAGTAGCTTTGAATTCATAAAAAAAATGTTTCTATTTGATGCGAAAGGAACTTATTATCCATTTATATATTTGAGTCCTTATTTTATTAGCATACTTACAATAGCAATTCTTTTTGTAACACCAATTCGATTAAAACTTTCACATTTTTATGACAAGTTATTTATTAAAAGCGATTTTATCCACTTCAGTATTAAAAACTTATTGTTTATAATTGTTTTAATTTTTACACTTTTTGAATTGTCATCATTGACATATAATCCTTTTATATATTACCGATTTTGAAGGAAAATAAAAACATAAAAAAATGGATGATAGTATATTGCTGTGTATTTTTTACACTTCTAATAATACCTACTTTAAAAATGAATTATAATTCCAGTAAAATAGAAAGCTGTGAAAAACGTAGCGAAATAATAAAGCCTATTTTTAATTTTAGCTTAGATTATCTACATAAATACGGAGCTTATTTTGAAGAAAATTACGGACTTAGAAATGAATTTACAAAATGGCAATCTAAAATTAAGCTTAAAGTTTTTAAAAGTTCGTCTAATCCAGAACAAATTATTCAAGGTGAAAATAGTTGGCTTTTTTACAACTCAAAAGATGATCAACAATTCGGAAGTTACAGTAAAACCAATTTATTAAATAAAGGACAATTAATTTTATTTAAAAAACTTCATACAGAACGAAAAAATGAATTAAAAAAGAAAAACATTTCATATATATTAGCAGTTTGGCCTGATAAAAACACAATTTATCATAATGAATTACCATTTCAAATGCGCATTCAAATTAAAGACACCATTTCTAAAAGTGATCAAATTACAGCATATTTAAAAAAAACAAAATCAGATTTAATTTTGGTGAATACTAAAAATGATGTATTGATTAATAATAAACAAACTCTTTACTTAAAAAATGACACTCATTGGAATTCATTAGGTGCTTTTTACGCCTATAGAAAGTTTATGTTGGAATCATTTTCTATTTTCAAAACACTTCCCTTTAATTACTCAGATTTCATATTGAAGAATAAAAAAATTAAAGGAGGAGATCTATTAGGTTTATTAGGCTTATGTGATAAAAATGTTGAAAATGAAATAACTCCCATATTAAAATTAAAAAAACAACCAAAAATCATCAATGATAATCAATTTGAAAATTCTTATGGTAAATATAACAAAAACGCAAATTGCAATCTAAAAGTATTATTTTTTAGAGATTCTTATGCTGATGCATTGATTCCATTTTTTTCATTACATTTTAAACACTCCTATTTCTATAGATCTTACTACGATCAAAAAATAATTGATTTAATAAAACCTGACGTTGTAGTAGTATGTAATGTTGAAAGATATTTTTGATACTTATCAAATACATCAACTAAAAAAAAAAAAAAAACTAAATAAATTGTAATAATGAAAAAACTATTAGTAGTTTTGTATTAAAAAAATATTCACAATTTAATTTAAAGTTATGAAAAACAATTTAATCAAATCAACTTTATTCGTTTTAATTCTATTATCAGGTTTTAAAATAAATGCACAAACTTCGACATATACAGGAGGAATATGGCATTTCACAACTCCATCAGGATTTATAGATATCGGTCCACAAAACGCAAGTTATTCACATATTTATACCGATGCAACAAAACCGTTTCTATTTAATACCGATGTAACATTATTAACAGGTGGTTTACGTTCATACGGTTCAACAAATTTGTCACTAAAAACAGGTGGAACATCAAGGTTAACAATATTAAACTCTAATGGATTTGTAGGAATAGGAACCACATCACCTACAGACGCTTTACATGTTGTTGGAAACTTTCGAACTAATGGTAATTTCAATATGGATGCTAATAAAAATTTCCGAATAGGAAATGTTTATAGTGGTACTGGAGCCTTATCAATAAATGTCGGCACTACAAATAATAGTTATTTTGATATTAATGGAAGTTTATTTTTTAGACGAGTGAATGGTATAACTAATTTAGGAGCTACTCTAGGCTTACAAAGTGACGGAACAGTTACAATAGGCGTATGGGAAAAATACGATAACACAGTTACAAACACACAAGGACACAGACTAATGGTAAACGGTGGTATTCTTTGTGAAAAAATAAAAGTAATAGCAGATGTACCTAATTCTGATCATGTTTTTGAAAAAGAGTATAAATTAAAAACATTAGAAGAAATTAAAACTTACATTGAAGCTAATAAACATTTACCAGAAGTTCCATCTGCGCAAGAATTTAAAGACAATGGGTACAATGTAGGAGAAATGGATGATTTACTTTTAAGAAAAGTGGAAGAGTTGACGTTGTATGTGATACAATTGAAAGAGGAAATTAATACTTTGAAAGCTGGAAAGGAGTAAAAAATGTTAAATTAAAATCTAAGTAAATGAAAAATATAATATTTTATTTTTGTTTAATATTCGTATTTTTTAATATGAATAAAACATACTCTCAAATATTTCCAGAAGGAGATAATTGTTCAGGAGATGATCAAATAGTCGTAGTACCAGTCGTTAGTTTCAATCAATGTGATAATAATCCCTGGGTATTAGTGTTTCAAGATGAATTTGATGGCAATTCTTTAGATAACTCAAAATGGCATGCACAAACTGGAGTACCAAGAGATCCTTATTTTGGAAGTCAAAAAGCGTGGCATAAGCCAGAAAACGTAACTGTCAGCGATGGAACATTGAAAATAATATCAAAAAAGGAAAATTCGTATAACATGCCTGTAGTAACAAGCTGGTCCCCATATACAGTAAAATACGATGATTTTGAGTATTCAACAGGAGAAATTTGGACAAATGCTAGATTTGAAAATGGCCGCTTTGACGCCAGAATAAAAATACCGAAAGGAAAAGGTTTTTTTCCTGCGTTTTGGCTTTATGGCGATATTCCAAAATACAATGAAATTGATATATTTGAGTTTTGGGACAATAGCACAACAAAACATCATATGAGTATTCACACAAAATTAGATGATCAACCCAATAGAGATTGCGAAAGGCAATATAATGGCCCTGATTTTTCTGCTGACTTTCATATTTTCACATGCATTTGGGAAAAAAATGTAATCTATTTTTACATGGATGGAGAATTGCAACGTACTGACAACAGATACATTACAATTCAAGGACAACAAATCTGTAACATTACAGCTTGGCAACAATACATAATGAATATTGCTTATCCTATAAATCCAATGGCAATTGTATTGAATACAGCAATACAATACAATTCCCCTTACGCACCTGATGCTTCAACTATTTTCCCTGCACAACTAGAAGTTGATTGGGTGCATTATTATAAGAGAATGCCATGTTTACAGACTAATAACATTACAATGCCTTCTCAAATTATTATAAATGATGTAAACTTTAACGTTATTTCAGGAAATGATGTTAATATATATTGTACATATAATTTACAAGCAAATAAACAGCTTGAAATAGTTGCAAAAAACAGTATAGAAATTGGACCAAATTTCACAACAGACCCGAACTCAAATTTTGAGGCTCGAATTGAAGCTACCGTTTGTGGAACATTGAGAAACCAAACAATAAATAATGCTAATGAAGAAATAATCTCAAAAGATTTAATTGAATCTAAAAGCGTAAAAGAATTGACTGAAATTTTAATTTATCCTAATCCAAACAATGGAGAATTTAGCATTGATTTTACAAACAAGGATTTTAGTGAGTATAGTGTGAAAATTACAAATTTAATTGGGGATGAAGTCTATTCAAAAGATAAAATCGAAAACTCTGTAGAAAATATTCAACTAAAAAACAATCTACCTGGTGAATATATTTTATACTTAATAAACAATAAAACTTTATTAGCTATAACTCATAAGTTACTTCTTAAATAAATCTTCTGTTTTAATATTAGTTTTAGTTGAATTTTAACATTAAACTCCAACTAAAACTAATATTAAAACGTTTAGACTAAAAAAACATCATAATATTTAAAAATAATTTTACTTTTTTAATATTCACAAAATAAAAAAACATGAAATACTATCTCATATTTTCAATACTATTTTTTGTTTTAACTTCTAATGTCACAATCTCTCAAAAAAGAGAATTTGGAATAAATTTGGGTTATGGACATTCTAACGAATTGGATGATTTTTCTAAAATCGACATCTTATATTCTTACACACCTACTGAAGCTCCATTCAGTTTTAAAACTGGCTTTTCGTATGATTATTTCAAAAACACAAACTCAAATTTCAGTTTTGGGAGAATACCTGTTGGTTTAGATTTTTCACTTGGAAATAAGGTGCAATTCATAGTAGGTGCTGGACTTAACTCATCTATACTTCTTAACTCAAATACAGATAATCAAGATTTTAATGCTAGTAAAACATTTATTCAAATAGGATATTATACAAATATTGGCTTATGTGTATCATTAAATTCAAAATATTCTATTTTGCTTCAAACCCAATATCATCAAGATTTTACACCTTTGTATTTTGAAAACAGAAACACTTCCATAGGTAAAGACTACTCAGTTGACGTCAAATTAAAATCATATTTTTTGAGCTTAGGGATAAAATACAAGTTAGAATAAAAGACCTCAAAACATTCAACAGTCTTATAATCTTGATTCCTAATTATCGGTTAAATATTTTAGTGAAAATTAACGACTAGCATTTATATGTATAAAAAATTCAATCCCAAACATCATTGGTTAAAAATATTGCATTTATTTAACGAATAACATTTTTAGGTTAAAAAAATCATAAATTTTAATTATAACGATGAGTTAGGTGTTTTACAACCGTCTTATAATACTTTTAACTACTTTTACAAAATACAGTAAAGAAAAACAATGAAATACACGTATTCATACAAACACCTTTTATTCATCCTTTGTTGTGTATTAATCTTATTTCGATTTACAACTCCACCTGTAAACATGCTAACTTGGGATGTTTTTGGATATTATCTCTATCTTCCATCTCATTTTATTCACCACGATATTGCATTACAACACCAAGAATGGATAACGCATTTAATGGATAAATACGAGCCATCTTCCACACTTTACCAAGCTACCCTTATTGAAAATGGAAATTGGGTAATGAAATACAGTATGGGCATGTCATTTTTATATGCTCCGTTTTTCTTTATTGCACATTTATTAGCTGAACCATTGGGATATCCTGCGGACGGACTATCTCTCCCCTATCAATATGCTCTTACGATTGGCGGCGTTATTTATGCAATTATTGGTTTAATTTATTTCACGAGAGTTTTACGCCATTTTTTCGATCAAAAAGTCACCAGTATTGTGTTGATTTTAATCTTTTTTGGAACAAATTATTTTCAATTAACCATTTTTGATGGAACATTATTATCCCATAATTTTCTATTTATGCTCTACTCTATTTTGATCTATTTCACGATCAAATGGTATCAAGATTATAAATTAAAAAACATAATTATTGTTGGTTTAACGGCTGGACTAATAACTTTAACAAGACCTTCAGAAGCAATTTGTATTTTAATTCCTTTACTTTGGAGCAACTATCCTAAAAATTATTTTATAGCGAAAATAAAGCTCTTAAAAACACATTTTACACATGTAATAGTTGCTTCATTTTGTATATTTATAATGCTTCTACCTCAGTTTCTGTATTGGAAATCGATCACAGGTCATTATTTATTTTATTCTTATATAAACCCTGGAGAAGGTTTCGATTTTCTATTTCCGCACACTTATAATTTCTTGTTTAGTTTTCGAAAAGGATGGTTTATTTACACACCTCTAATCCTCTTTGCTTTCTCAGGATTCTACTTTTTATATAAAAAAAACAAGGCACTTTCTATTTCAATTTTAGCTTTCATCCTACTTGACATTTACATCTGTTCTAGCTGGTCAAATTGGTGGTATGCAGGAGGAAGCTTTAGTTCACGCTCTTTGGTTCCAATTTATTCATTGTTAGCTATACCTTTGGGATTTCTTGTAGAAAAAATCAACCTTTCAACGCTAAAAAAACGAATTTTTTATCCCATTTTCGGATTCTTTATTTTACTTAATCTTTTTCAAACTTGGCAATTTGAAAAAGGAATAATCAGTAAAGAAAGAATGACAAAAGCGTACTATTTTTCAATATTCGGAAAAACAAAAAAAGAACCTAGAAATGAAAAATTACTTTTGGTAGATCGAACCGTTGATGCTGTTGAAGAATTTAAGGATGAAAAAGATTATACTCGAAAACTGTTCTATAAAAACACATTCGATGAAATCAAAAACACAAAAGCATTCGCTTTAAATGACACAGTTATATATTCTCCTGGAATAGATTTAAAGTATTATCAAATCACTCAAAAAGACCATGCTTGGATTAAAATTTCAGCGAAAATTTTTATACCAGATAATTACGATGAAGAACTACCAACTATTGTAGCAACTTTCCACCATAACGGAGAAACCTATAAATATGGTGCATTCGACATCAAAAAAGATAAATTGAAATTAAATTCTTGGAACATCATTGAATTTGATTATTTAACCCCTGAAGTCAGAACAAGTGATGACAATTTAAAAGTCTATATGTGGCATCGAGGTAAGAAACAAATTCTGTTGGATGATTTAATTATTTACAAGTACGAAAGGAAATAGTAAATTAGATAAAAGACAGCAAGACTCAAGATCGCTTCGCTTAAAGACTGATGAGTTGTGTTTTAGAAAATTCATCAGTCTTGAAATCTTGAATCTTTTAATCTTGAATCTATTTTTCATCTTCAGGCAACCATTCATTTTCGACAATTGTATTTAAGGCAAGAGAAGTTTATTAGTAGGTTTAGCAAAATACGTTGAATGGAAATGATTGTTTTTTTGAGTATGAAAATTGATATAATATTTCGGTAATCCAAAACAAGCAAATCAAGAAATTTAAAAATTAAAAAATCCCAGATAAATTATTACTGGGATTTTTTTTTGGATTACCATCCACTAAGGATCTGTCAGTAAACAAACTACCCATTTTGACGATTCTTTTATCTTTTTTATTCGTTAAAATTTAAAACCGTAGCTATGGCTATGTTTGAAAATTTTGCCTTGATAAAGAATAAAACAATTGCTTCAAATTTGTGCACTTTATTTTCTTACAGACTCTAATCATTTTTGCACCAAAGAGAATTCAAACTTTCACACTCTACCCTTATATGTCCTTATATTCCTTATATGTTTCAAAAAAAAAGATTCTTATAATTGCACCGAGGAATTAAACTAATTACCAGTCACCTCACCAAACAAATCATAATGATCTGCACTGGTAATAGTAACTTCGGCAAAATCTCCAATTCTCACATATGTATTCGATTTAAGAACCAACACTTCATTGTCAACATCTGGAGAATCAAATTCTGTTCTTCCGATGAAATACTCCCCTTCTGCCCTATCGAATAAAACTTTGAATGTTTTCCCCACTTTCAACTGGTTCAATTCATAACTAATTCCAGATTGCAATTCCATGATTTTATCTGCTCGTTCTTGTTTAACTTTTGCAGGAACATCATCTTCAAAATTATGTGCATGTGTATTTTCTTCATGAGAATAAGTAAAGATTCCTAAACGATCAAAACGACATCTTTCAACAAAATCATACATTTCTTGAAAATCTTCTTCTGTTTCACCTGGATAACCTGCAATTAACGTTGTTCTCAAAGAAATACCTGGGACTTTCGCTCTGATTTGAGCTACTAACTCTTCTGTTTTTTCACGTGTAATTCCACGACGCATAGCTTGAAGAATTTTGGTCGATCCATGTTGTAAAGGAATGTCTAAATAATTACACACATTTGCTTTTGAATTCATTACATCTAAAACATCCATTGGGAATCCAGCTGGAAAAGCATAGTGCAAACGAATCCAATCAATTCCTTCTACTTCTGATAAACGATCAACTAATTCAGCTAAATTTCGTTTTTTATAAATATCTAATCCGTAATACGTTAAATCCTGTGCAATTAACATTAATTCTTTCACACCTTTAGCTGCCAATTTCTTTGCACTTTCTACCAATTCTTCAATCGGAGTTGAAACATGATTCCCTCTCATAATTGGAATAGCGCAGAAAGAACACGGACGATCACAGCCTTCAGCAATTTTAAAATAAGCATAATGAGATGGTGTTGTCAATAATCGTTCACCTACCAATTCATGTTTATAATCTGCTTTTAATGTTTTCAATAAACGAGGTAATTCGCGAGTACCAAAAAAAGCATCCACTTCTGGAAATTCAGTTTCTAAATCCGCTCTATATCGTTCAGATAAACAGCCTGTCACAAAAACTTTTTCAACAAGTCCTTCCGATTTTGCATCTACATATTGAATAATCATATCGATCGATTCTTGTTTTGCATTGTCGATAAATCCACAGGTATTGATAATAACTATTTCCGCATCATCAGAAGTTGATTCGTGCTCAACATAAAATTTATTTGCGTTTAATTGTGCCATCAATACTTCTGAATCGAAGGTGTTTTTAGAACAACCTAATGTGATTACATTTACTTTGTTCTTTTTTAATGTCTTTGTTTTCATGGTGCAAAATTAGGCAAATTAGATGTTAGTCACAAGATAATCAGTAGAAGTATTCAGCATTATCATTAAAATCTAGGTATTTTTCATTAAATGGTATTATATTTGAAGAAAGGATTCTATTTTACATCAACAAATAAACAGTATCCATTAACAAAAAAAAAATGAAAGGTATATATTTTTCCGTTTTGCTCATAACAATTTTCAGTTGTGCAACAGACAAAAATCTGAATTCAAACAAAGAGACTTTAGAAATTTCAAAATCTATTCAAAACAAAGTAATTAAAGCAACTCTTGGCGAAAAAAAATCCATTTCTGCTGCATTTCAAATTACAGGAGTTTCAATTAATGCCAATATAATGACAATCGATGTAAATTACAGTGGAGGATGTGATGTTCATTCTTTCGAAATGATTGGAAGTTTAATGATGGCCAAATCTCTACCTCCAATTCGAACAATTCACCTAATTCACATTTCAAATGAAGATAAATGTGAAAAATTAATAAAAGAAAAAATATTGGTAGACATCTCTGACTTAAGTTTCAAAAAAGAGAAAGGAAATGAAATTTTTTTAACACTTGAAGGATGGCCTGAAAAAATTAAATATATCTACGAATAAAATAAATCACATTCACAAAAAAAGTCCGAATTCAACAAATCAATATCTGTTGAATTCGGACTTTTTTTTAGTAACATCTTAATTTTGCGTATACGTTGTTTTAGTTAACTTTTTACTAGAATCTAAACCTGTGCTATTCGCACTATTCTCTTCAACAATTGTAATCATTTCTTTATTTTTCAATGCATCAAGTACAATTGTTTTTCCAGATAAATTTGTATAATCAACTGTATTTGTTTCATTTCCATCAGAAATAATTGTTTGAGTTGTTGTTAATAAAATAGCTTCTTTATTTTTCAATTTATCTAAATTACTTTTCCCTAGAAAAATCCAGGTTCCCTTCTCGGTATAGACATCTAAATGATTATCATTCACATTTGTCATGTTATAATTTCCTTTTTTGTCTATTACCAATGTGACTACATATTTAACAGTATCAATATCAACCGACGTAATTGCTCCTATTTTGGTCGTTGTCGTTGTTATTTTTTTACTTCCATCAAAAATAGATTGAATTTGTACTGTTGTTGTTCCGTCAGTATTTGTTTCAGTCACTTCTTCTTTTGTCACCTTCCAACTTCCTTCTAATCTTGCTTTTCTAGATCTTAAAGATAAAAATGGATCATTATCTCCTTTTTTACAAGACGAGAAACTCCCTGATATTAATACTAATCCTAATGTGAATGTGATAATTTTCTTCATTTTTTTTAAAATTATTTGATTATGGCTTACGTTATTTATTGAACAAAATTACTACATATTAAATAAAATCCTAATGATAAGAAAAATAAAATAATACCGACTGCCTAAATCTCTAAATAAGTTCTTAATTTTAAGCGATTAAAAATAATTAGAATGAAAATAGGAATATTACTATCTGGCTGTGGGGTTAACGATGGGACTGAAATTCAAGAAGCAATTTTATCGATGTTAGCAATAGAAGAATTGGGAGCTGAATATATTTGTATCGGTATTAACGCAAACCAACATCATGTGATTAATCATATTTCAGGTGAAGAAATGCCAGAAGAAAGAAATATGTTGATCGAGGCCGCACGAATTTCAAGAGGAAACATCGTCGATATAAAAACTATTCAACCTGTAGACATTGATGCATTAGTAATTCCTGGGGGATTTGGAAGTGCAAAAAACCTAACAACTTGGGCTTTTAATGGAGCTGAATGCACAATATTACCTGAAGTGAAATTGTTACTTGTTAATCTCGTAAACGTTGGAAAACCAATCGCTGCTCTATGTGTTAGTCCAGTTGTATTAGCAAAAGCATTTGAAGGATCAAAAATAAAAACGACTATGACCCTTGGTACAACTACAGAAGATTCTCCTTATGATATTCAATCCTTTGAAGATGAAATTTCTAAAACAGGAGTCAAACATTCAATGAAAACGATCCGTGAAATTGAAATTGACACCGAAAACAAAATAATATCAGCTCCGTGTTATATGATGAATGCATCTATTTTAGATATAAAAAAGAATATTACAACTGCAATTGAAGCACTTATGAACTTAGCATAAAACTCAAACAATTCATTACAAAACAATTCGATATCAATACGTTAAATATTTAAAACACACTAAATAAATTAAATATCAACACCTTTGGCTGTTAAATTGTGTGTAAAATTCGATAAATAACTCGGATTTTAATCTTAAAAATTGTACTTTTGCACCTTAAAATCAAAGCGAAAGCTTCAAAATAATAGCGTATGAACATTTTTGGAAAACAAGGTAAAAATGCTGATTTGAATAAATCAATAGGTTTAGAAGGATTAGAAAATGAATTTTGGAATCTATCACCAGCTGAATTAGTAGAAGATACTATTTTGAATGGTCAAGGGATGCTTACAGACAACGGAGCGTTAGCAATTGAAACAGGTGAATTTACAGGAAGATCTCCGAAAGATCGTTTTGTTGTTTGTGACGAAAAAACTGAAAATTCTGTTTGGTGGGGTGATGTAAACTTCAAATTTACTCCAGAAAAATTTGATGCACTTTTCTCAAAAATGAAAGAGTATTTGAAAGGAAAAGATGTTTATGTTCGTGATGCTTATGCATGTGCTGACGATAATTTCCGTTTAAACATTCGTGTTATTACTGAGAATCCTTGGTCGAATATGTTTGCATACAACATGTTTTTACGTCCAACAGATGCTGAAATTGAAAACTTTACACCAGAATGGCATATTGTTGCTGCTCCAGAATTTATGGCTATAGCTGCTGAAGATGGTACACGTCAACATAATTTTGCTATTTTAAACTTCACTAAAAAAATGATCATCATTGGTGGTACAGGATACACAGGTGAGATCAAAAAAGGAATTTTTTCTGTATTAAATTACATTCTTCCTCATGAAAAAAATGTTCTTTCAATGCATTGTTCTGCAAATATTGGTGCAGATGGTGATACAGCGATTTTCTTTGGTTTATCAGGAACTGGAAAAACAACTTTATCATCCGATCCTAATCGTCAATTAATTGGTGATGACGAACATGGTTGGTCTGACAATTCAGTTTTCAATTTTGAAGGCGGATGTTATGCAAAAACAATTGACTTATCAAGAGAAAAAGAACCTCAAATTTTTGATGCCATTAAATTTGGTGCCATATTAGAAAACATCGTCTTTGAAGAAGGTACTTCTAACCCAGATTACGAAGACAATACAATTACTGAAAATACTCGTGTTTCGTACCCAATTCATTATATTGACAACATTGTCACTCCTTCTGTTGGAACTGCTCCAAAAAACATTTTCTTTTTAACAGCTGATGCTTTTGGTGTTTTGCCTCCGATTTCAAGATTAACGAAAGAGCAAGCAATGTATCACTTCATGTCAGGTTACACTGCAAAAGTTGCAGGAACTGAAATGGGGATTACCGAACCAACAACTACTTTTTCAGCTTGTTTTGGAAAAGCATTTTTACCATTACACCCTGCAAAATATGCAAAGTTATTAGGTGAAAAACTAGAAGGAACAGACATTAAAGTTTGGTTAATTAACACTGGTTGGTCAGGTGGTTCTTACGGTGTAGGAAGCCGAATGAAACTTTCTTACACAAGAGCAATGATTACCGCTGCTTTAACAGGAAAATTAGACAATGTAACTTATGAAATATTGCCTGTCTTTGACTTATCAATGCCTACTGAATGCGAAGGTGTTCCAACAGAAATATTAAACCCTCGTTCTACTTGGGCTGATAAAGTTGCTTATGACTCAACAGCAAATAATTTAGCTGGACAATTTGTAAAAAACTTCGAACAATATGCTTCTGAAACAAGTGAAGATATTTTAGCAGCTTCTCCAAAAGTGTTTGCTAAAAATTAAAATTAAATTATAGCATAAAAAAAGCGCAGACAAGTCTTCGCTTTTTTTTTTAACACATCAACTATTTCAACTTATTTATTTCTTCAATTGAAAGTCCAGTAGAATTTGAAATATCTTCTAGCTTCATCCCAATTTTAATAAGGTTTTTAGCAATTTCAATATTACGTTCCTGAAGTTTCTTTTCAGAATTTATTTTTTCTTGTTCAATTCCCAGTTCAATTCCTTGTTCAATTCCTTTCTGTTCACCTTCAAACGTAGCTGTTTCAAACATACTCGCTTCGTAGCGTTTGTTTTCCCAGTATCTATCATAAGCTATACGCTCAGGTTCGCTCATTTGGTCAACCATTAATTTTTGTTTCACCATATCCAACCCTTTGGCTTTGAAGTTGTCTTTTACTTCGGTGTTCTTGAAAAAGTAAATCCATTCATCCAACCCATCTTTTGCAATATCATTGAAATCATTGATCTTTAATATATAATATTCTGGGTAAATTTCATGAACTGCATCAACTTTGTATTTTTCTAGTTGGTTTTTATTCAATCCCAATACATCGTTTGTATGAAGTCCTCTAAATTCCGTTTTACCATGATACACATAGTCTGTTCCTTGACCCAAATGAAAATAAACAATATTTACAGAATAAACCTTTTTAATCTTACCGTAATTCTCACCCAATTTGATGTGTTCAGATATAGATTTACTTACACCATATAACATTCTATGAAAGTAATCCAATTCGCTATCAGATTGAAGTTCTATAAGAACAACTTCATCGTTTGAAGTATGTGCAAGTATATCAACACGATTGAATTTATCATCGTTCTGCATTTGATTTCCTTCACTTTCTCCCATTTGAAGAATCGTAATATCGAATTTCAATAACTCAGAAAGAAAACCTTCTAATACGACATAATTAGCCTTATCACGAAGCAGTTTCTTCATTGCCCAATCAAATCGTATTAAATTCTTCATTTGTATTTTGTGAGATTATTACAAAGCTATAAATAATTTATGCTAATTCTTTATTAATGCTAATATTATTTTCAACTATCTTTTATGAACTCAATATAAATAACCAATAAAACTCAAAATAGCTCGTTTATTATCCTTAATTTTGTTCAAAGGTAAATCAGCTTATCGCCCCACAACTTGTTGGGGGGAGGAAAGTCTGGGCAGTATAGAGCACCGTACTTCCTAACGGGAAGGATTATCTTAGGATAATACAGCAAGTGCCGCAGAAAATTAAACTACTTTTCAACTTGTTGGAAAGAAAAGGTGAAAAGGTGGGGTAAGAGCCCACCGCTTAGATGGTGACATTTAAGGCATGGTAAACCTTACGGACTGAAAGACCATGTAAACCAAGGCTTGAGGGTTGCTCGCCCGAACTTGGAGGGTAGGTCGATGGAATTCACAAGTGATTGTGCGTCTAGATAAATGATAGGCATCTATTAGTAATAATAGACACAGGACCCGGCTTATGATTTACTTTTTATTTTTTTAATTATTTGCATAAAAAAAAGAGGAAATTAAATCTCCTCTTTTTTTATACTTTTTAATTGAAAATAAATTTTATAAACTTGGAGAAGATGAGGTTGATACATTTCTTCCCAACATGATGCCCAAAACTAATTCATGTGTTCCGTTTGCATAGTTTTTTATATTCGATATTGTATAATCATAAGAATATCCAAATTTAAATCTGTTTGATATAGTTAATCCTACCGCACCGATTACTGCATCTGTATTTCTGTAGGAAACTGCTGCCCAAAATCGATTATTAAAAACTGCTTGTATTGTCCCTTCAAATGCAATAGGATGTGCCGTTATAGATTTTTTAATTAATAAAGACGGTGTTAAAGTGAATTTTGTTTTATCAATAACTTTATAACCTGCTATAAAAAAAGCATGAATTCTATTGTCAAAATTGGCAGAACTATTTCCTATTGACACCATGTCTTTCGTTAATTGGTCAGCTGAAATACCTACAAATAATTTTCTTGAATAAAGATACAAACCTGACCCTATATTTAATATGTTTTGGTTTGATTGATTGGCAACAAAACCTGTATATGTAGCATCTGTTGTTGGATTTAATACAACTGCTCTGTCTTGAAGGAAAGCATTATTTGTCATACCTACTTTAGCACCAAAAGATAAATTGTAATTACCTGCTCTGTCCAAAGGTAAATGAATTGCATACGTTCCTGAGAAAGATATTTTTCTAAATGCACCTGCTTCATCAGAAATTAATTGTCCACCAATTGCATGTTTTAATTTGCCTGTTTCAACTTCTGGACTTTTAATTGGACCATTACTCATTCTTAACGAAGGATTATATTTTACCTTTTTATTTTTAGAAATAGGGGCACAAACAGAAGCATAAGATGTCTTTGGAGCATTTGTAAAACCTTGCCATTGCAACCTGCCTGAAATAGTTACATCTGTAAAACCATATACACCAGCAGCAGCTGGATTTATCATAAATTGATTTCTTAAATATTGACTGTATTGCGGTATCTGTTGTGAAAAACTATAACTTGAAGTTATAATTAAAAACGACATTACAAATATTTTTTTCATTTGTCTAATTGTTTTAGTATTAATTGATTCAAAAAGGAAATTATCAATATTAGTTTTGTAAAGATATAGCTTAATCTGTGATTATAAAATTTATTTTCTAACTATTGTAACTGTTCCTTTTGTATCAATTGTAGAACCATCATTGTATTTAATAATATAATAATATGATTCAACAGGTAATTCTTGTCCATTCATTGTTCCATTCCAAGGCTTAGAATTATAAGTACCTTCTGCTGATTCATAGACTAGATTACCCCATCTGTTATAAATCGTAATTTGATTTTTAGGATAAGTTTTATCAATATAAGCTAGTTCCCAAGTGTCATTTACTAGGTTTCCATCTGGAGTAAAAGCGGTTGGAATATCAATATCACAGAAATTTATAATTTGAATTGATACATTTGCTGGACTTTCGCATCCATTCAATGTTTCAGTAACGTAGTATGTATTAGTACCTACAGACATTGAAGGAGTTAATGTTAAACCTGTTCCGATACTGTCTTTTAATGTGATATCAGAATACCATGTTAAATATCCACCAAAACTAGTATCAGATACTAATAGAGAAGGAGTTAATATTGAACAATAAGTTGTATCGCTACTTATTATTGGCATTGTAGGAGTTGTATTGACGGTTAGTATAGAAACTGTAAAACATCCAAAATTATTCATATAGATAAGATTACAACTACCAGCACTTACACCGGTAACTTCACCAGTATTTGAAACTGTAGCAAACCAAGGCAATGAAGTTATCCATGGATTAGTTGCATCTGGTAGTTCTGAACCTGTAAATTGTGCTGTGTATCCTTCGCAAACTGTTAATGTTCCAGCAATAGTTGGGTTTGGATTAATTGTTATAACTTGTGTAACTGTACAACCTAAATTGTTTGTAAAAGTAATAGTTGATGTACCTGTTGTTATTCCATCTACTAAACCTGTTGATGAAATTGTTGCTACTGAAACATCTGAACTTGACCAAGGTGTTATAGCAGCTGGTATGTCTGAATTATTCAATTGAATTGTTCCTGCTATTGTACACCCAGACATGGTTGTTGTTGATGTTATTGCTGGTACAATAGGGGTAGGGTTTATTACTACATTCCCAGATTGACTTGAAGTACATCCTAAATCATTCGTTACTGTAAAAGTGTAGGTTGTACTTGGTGAAAGTCCTGTAAATGCACCTGTTGTTCCAGAATTAATTAATGTTAAAGCTCCAGGTGAAGAAGTAACTGTCCAAGTTCCAGTTGCCGGTAAACCACTTAAATTAACACTTCCTGTTGCATTAGCACAAGTTGGTTGTGTTATTGTTCCTATTACTGGGGCTGTTGGTGGTGATGGTACAGTAGTAGAAATACTTGAACTTGTTGCAGTTGAAGGTGAAACACATACTGCATTGGATGTTAAAATACATGTTACTACATCACCATTTACTAAGCTTGATGTTGTATATGTTGTTCCACCAGTACTCACATTGACACCATTTAATTGCCATTGATAAGTTGGGGATGTTCCACCATTTGTTGGCGTTGCAGTAAATGTTACACTTGTCCCGGCACAAATAGTATTGTCCGAATCACTAGAAGAAATTGATATACTTGGAACTAAAACAGGAGTAACAGTTGTAGTGATACCTGAACTTGTTGCTGTTGAAGGTGAAACACATGTCGCATTAGAAGTTAAAATACAAGTAACAATATCTCCATTAACCAAGCCTGTTGTTGTATAAGTTGTTCCACCAGTACCCACATTGGCTCCATTTAATTGCCATTGATATGTTGGAGCTGCTCCACCATTTGTTGGTGTTGCTGTAAATGTTACACTAGTTCCAGCACAAATAGTATTATCCGCATCACTTGAAGTAATCGATATACTTGGAACTAAGACAGGATTTACAGTTGTAGTGATTCCTGAACTTGTTGCTGTTGAAGGTGAAGCACATGTTGCATTAGAAGTTAAAATACAAGTAATAACATCTCCATTAATCAAGCCTGATGTTGTATAAGTTGTCCCACCTGTACCTACATTGGATCCATTTAATTTCCATTGATATGTTGGAGCTGCTCCACCATTTGTTGGTGTTGCTGTAAATGTTACACTTGTTCCAGCACAAATAGTATTGTCTGCATCATTTGAAGTAATCGATACACTTGGAATTAAAACAGGGTTAACAGTAGTAGTGATTCCTGAACTTGTTGCAGTTGTTGGCAATGCGCAAGGATCATTAGAAGTTAAAATACAAGTAACAACATCACCATTAACCAAACTTGTTGTAGTATAGGTTGTTCCACCAGTACCCACATTGACTCCATTTAATTGCCATTGATATGTTGGTGCTGCTCCACCATTTGTTGGTGTTGCTGTAAATGTTACACTTGTTCCAGCACAAATAGTATTATCTGCATCACTTGAAGTAATAGATACACTTGGTACCATTACTAAAACAACTGTAGTAGTGATTCCTGGACTCGTTGCATTTGTTGGTGAGGCACAAGGATCATTAGAAGTCAAAATACAAGTAACAACATCTCCATTAACCAAACCAGATGTTGTATAAGTTGTACCTCCTGTACCCACATTGACTCCATTTAATTGCCATTGATATGTTGGAGTTGTTCCACCATTTGTT
>OBEQ011070374.1_pt1 | contig 24605 bp, 20 predicted proteins | sample 1670901 | NCBI WGS metagenome assembly OBEQ01 (sample SAMEA104232315, study PRJEB22302) | groundwater metagenome | biome: forest; feature: aquifer; material: groundwater | place: USA | collected 2011-08-07 | depth 5.4 m | reverse complement strand
CCGCGGGGGGGCCGGGGGCGGGCGGGGGGCGGGGCGCCCCCCCCCCCGGGCCGGGCGCACGGGCTCGAGCCCGCCGATGAGGTGCGCCCGCACGATCCCGGACCGCAGCCGCCGCGTGGACGACACGTCGAACCGTCCGGCCCCGACGCCGTCGAGCTGCCACAGCTCCCCCGCCGATCGGTGGGACAGGAGGGCACCGTCGCCGGCCCAGAGCGTGGCCGCCATCATCCATTGCCGCGCCGCCGCCGGCGCGCCGCCGATCCGGTACACGCGGGGCAGCACCCGCACCCAGCGGCCGGCAGCCACCCGGCGCGTGACACCCGTGCCAGAGACACCGGCGGCGACCGCCTGGCCGTGCTCGATGACGCCGTGCTGGCACGCGGCGAGGCCGGCGACCCGGGCATCGGGCCGTTGTTCCGCGCACCACGTGCGGTCTCCGGGCTTCATGCGCGGGAGAACGGGAGCGGGACGCGGGAGAACGGGAGCGGTAGCGGATTCACGGGCCCCAGCCTGCCGACGGGGTGTGACAGCCACGACGGGATCTGGCACGACGGAATCTGGCACGACGGGATCTGGATCGCACCCGGACGTTGAGTCAGCCGGCCGGGCAGCTCAGCCCGCAGCCGCGTCCTGCCGCGAGACCCAGGCCTCACGCAGCTTCGGCTTGCGCACCTTGCCGTTGGGATCGCGCGGCAGCTCGTCGACGAGCTCGACGACCCGAGGCCGCTTGTAGTCGGCCAGGTGGTCGCGCACCCACGCGACCACGCCGTCGGCGTCGAGCGTCGACCCGCGGCTGCGTTGCACCACCGCGTAGAGCACCTCGCCCCAGTGGTCGTCGGGCACGCCGAGCACGGCACAGTCGACGACCTCGGGGTGACGGAAGAGGCAGTCCTCGATCTCGCGCGGGTAGATGTTGACGCCGCCCGAGATGACCATGTCGCTCTTGCGGTCGGCCAGGTAGAGGTAGCCGTCGTCGTCGAGGTAACCGGCGTCGCCGACCGTGAACCACTCCCCACGGTGGGCCGACGCGGTCTTCTCGTCGTCATTGTGGTAGCGGAAGCTCGACGCGGCCGGCTTCGCGTACACCGTGCCCACCTGGCCGGGCGGGAGCGGGGTGCCGTCGTCGTCGAGGATGACGAACTCGTTGCCGGGAAACGGCCGCCCCACGCTGCCGAGGTGGGCCAGCCACTCCTGCGGGCTGATCATGGTACCGCCGCCCTCGGACGCGCCGTAGTACTCCCACACCTTGTCGGCACCGACGAAGTCCATGAACGCGCGCTTGAGCGGCACCGGACACGGTGCGGCCGCGTGCACGACGATCCTCAGCGAGGAGAGATCGAACCGGGCCCGCAGGTCGGCCGGCAGCTCCAGGATACGCGTGAAGTTGGCCGGCACCATGTGCGTGTTGGTGACGTGCCACCGCTCGACGAGCGCCAGGCACTCGGCCGCGTCGAACCTCTCCATGATCACGACGGTGGCGCCGAAGGCGAGGTGCATCTGCGCCCAGAAGCCGGGGCCGGAGTGGTACGACGGCCCGACGAGCAGGTGCACGTCGTCGGGGCCGAGGCTCCAGCGGCTCCCCGATGCCGCGACGCCGTCGGCGCGTCGGCGGAAGTCGCCCTCGCCGATGGCGACGCCCTTGGGCCGGCCCGTCGTGCCCGACGTGTAGGCCATGGTCGTGGGCCAGCCGTCGCCGATGCGGGCCTCGGGCTCGACCTCGCCCGCGGCCGGCGCGGCGGCCAACGCCTCCTCGTAGCCGTCGCCGACGACGAGCCGCGGCACCGTCGCCACGCCGTCGAGCGCCGGCACCAGGTCGCGCGCGACCACGACCGCGCCGGCGCCGGAGTCGGACACGACCCAGCCCGTCTCGTCGGCCTTGAAGTGCACGTTGACCGGCACCACCACGACCCCGAGCCGCCCGCACGCGTGGACGGCCTCGAAGAACTCGAAGGAGTTGGGCACCATCACCGCCACGCAGCCGCCCCGGCGCACGCCGAGCGCGGCCAGCGCGTGCGCGCCGCGCCGGGCGCGGTCGTCGAGCTCCCGGTAGGTGCGCTGCTCGTCGCCGAGCCGGAGCGCGACCTTCTCGGGCTGAGTCCGCGCGTGAGTGAGAAGGCCGGCGCCCATCCGTGCCATCATGCCGCGCGATGGGTCTCCTCGTCGGCGACATCCTCCGCCATGCCGCCCGCGTCACCCCGCACGCGCTCGCCGCGACCCTCGGCGATCACGAGATGACCTTCGGCGAGCTCGACGAGCGGTCGAACAGGACCGCTCGCGTGCTGACCGGCCTCGGTGTGGAGCACGGTGACCGGGTGACCTGGTGGGGCGAGACGTCGCTCGAGGCCATGCCCGTGTTCGGGGCGCTGGCGAAGCTGGGGGCGGTCTTCGCCCCGGTCAACGCCCGACTCGGGCCGGCCGAGGCGGCCGAGGGGATCGGCTACGCGCGCCCCCGCCTCCTCGTGGTCGACGACCTCCACGCCGAGCTCGCCAAACCCGGGACGGGGATCGACGCGCCCCCGGTCACGCATCAGCAGCTGTTCGCGCGCGCCGCCGAAGCGAGCTCTGACGACGTGCACACGCCGGCACTCGTCGAGACCGATCCCCACGTCATCTTCTTCACCAGCGGCAGCCCCGGCCGGTCGAAGGGCGTCGTACTCTCCCACCGCGTCGACTGCCTGCGCAGCTTTCCGAGCCTCGCGCCCGAGACCGACGGCGGCACCCTCTGCATGTTCCCGCTGTTCCACATGGCGGGCTGGTCGATGGCGCTCGGCTGTTGGCAATCGCGCCGGCCTGTCCACCTCGTCAGCACGCCCGACGCGGCGACGCTCTTGTCGACCGCGGCTCGGCGACGCGTGGCGCGCCTGTACGCGATCCCCGCAGTGTGGGCCCGCGTCCTCGACGAGGGCGTGGGCGGCTACGACCTGTCCTCGGTACGCGAGGCCGACACCGGCACCTCGGCCACGCCGCCCGAGCTCGTGGCCGCCATCCGTGACGCGCTCCCGCAGACCGTCACCCGCATCTTCTACGGCTCAACCGAGGCGGGGCCGGGCGCGATCCTCGGTGCGGCCGATATGGCGCGCAAGCCGGGCTCGGTCGGCCTACCACAGCCCGGCGTGGCCATCCGGCTCACCGACGAAGCCGAGGTGTGCATCCGCAGCGAGCTGCTGATGGACGGCTACTTCGACGATCCCGACGCGACCGCGGCGGCGCTGCGCGACGGCTGGTACCACTCAGGTGACGTCGGTGCCTTCGACGACGACGGCTACCTCTCGATCGTCGGACGGCTACGCGACGTGATGCGCACGGGCGGCGAGACGGTCGCGCCGGCCGAGGTGGAGGCAGCGCTCGCCGACCATCCCGCGGTGGCCGAGGTCGCGGTGGTCGGCCTTCCCGATTCGCAGTGGGGCGAGGTCGTGTGCGCGGTCGTGGTGCCCGCGCCGGACGCGGCGCCGCCCGACCTGGCCGCGTTGCGCGCCCACTGCGACGGCCGGCTGGCCGTCTTCAAGCAGCCTCGGCGGCTCGAGGTCGTCGATGCGCTCCCCCGCACCGCGGCGACCGGTCAGGTCCAACGGGCGCTCATCGTCGAGCGGATACAGTCGCGCGCTCGCTGACTTCGGAGAGATCGCGCCCGATGGACTTCACCTATCCGCCCGAAGCCGAGGCCTTCCGCAAGGAGTTCCGGGCCTGGCTCGACGAGAACCTCACCGACGAGTACCGAGTCGGGCCCGGCGTCGGGTACGACGCGGAGATCCGCGCCGACCGGCTCGAGCGGCTGCGGGAGTGGAACCGGAAGCTGGCCGACGCACGCTACGCGGCCATCGCCTGGCCCGAGGAGTACGGCGGGCGGGGCGCCGGGATCATGGAGCAAGTGGTGTTCGCGGAGGAGATGCACCGCTGCGGCGCACCCGGCACGCTCAACCCACTCGGCCTCTCCAACATCGCGCCGGCAATCATCCAACACGGCACCGATGAGCAGAAGCGCGGCCTGCTCCCCCGCATGCTGCGCGGCGACGACATCTGGTGCCAGGGGTTCTCCGAGCCCGACGCAGGATCCGACCTCGCGTCACTCAGGACGACGGCCGTGCTCGACGGCGACCACTTCGTCGTCAACGGCCAGAAGACCTGGAACACGCTCGGCCAGCTCGCGAACTGGTGCGAGCTCCTCGTGAGGACCGACCCGTCGGCGCCCAAGCACCAAGGCATCTCCTGCCTGCTCGTCGACATGACACTCCCCGGAGTTGAGGTGCGGCCACTGGTCACGATCACGGGTGAACGGGAGTTCAACGAGATCTTCCTCAGCGACGTCCGGGTTCCGAAATCGGCCCTGCTCGGCCCGCTGCACGACGGGTGGCGGGTTGCCTTGACCACGCTCGCCTACGAGCGCGGCACGGTGGCCAACCTGCACCTAGGTCTGCGGAAGAAGATCCGCGGTCTCCTCGACCAGGCGAAGGAGGCGCCGGTCGGCAGTGGGCGCACGGCCGCGCAGGACCCCGTGCTCCGCCAGCGCCTCGCCCGCGTCTACCTCGAGGGCGAGCTCCTCAAGCTGGTGTCGGAGCGTGCGATCTCGGCCGCGCTCCACGGACGCGAGCTCGGACCCGAGTCGAGCATCGCGAAGCTCCTGTGGAGCGAGGCCGAGCAACACCTGGGCGAGGTGGCCGGCGACGTGCTCGGCCCCGACGCCAACGCCGGGCACTGGGGCCGCGAGCGCGTCTACATGCGCGCGCTCACGATCGCGGGCGGCACGACCCAGGTGAACAAGAACATCCTCGCCCAGCGGATGCTCGGCCTGCCGCGCGGCACCTGACGGCCCGGCCGACCCTGCGCCGGCGACCTTTCGCGCACCAGGCCCGGAGACCGCACCACATGCGCGGAAGGTCGCGGGTGAACAGCTTCAGGCCGGTCGGGCGAGGTTGCCCTTCTCGTCGTCACCCTGCTCGAGCATGACGGCGGTGCCGACCAGCTCCGTCTCCTCGGCGCCGGCGAGCACGTCGGCGTCGAGGATCTTCGCGTAGGCCCGGGCGCCGTCGGGAAGATCGCACACCGTGACTCCCCACTCGGGCTCGCCGTCGCGGCCGTGTACCACCGAGTACGCGGCAACAGTGGCGGGGCCAGCGTACGTGTCGCGGATCGCGACCTGAGGCCCGGCGTCGAGCTGCTCCTGCCCCGCGGCCCGATCGGGCGGCGTCACCGCCCCGGGCTCCGTGGAGTACACGCCGTACGCGTGCTTCGTCATGTGCATCCCCACGCCGCTGAGCATGCCGATCGAGCCGGGATCGCGCCGCAGCACCTCGGCCATGGTCGCGATCGAGTGCGTCATGTAGTCGCTGCCCGCGCCTCCGTGGTAGGGCAGGCCGCCGGTGACAGTCAGCGGCCGTAGTTCGCGCTCGTCGAGGCCGAGCGCGTCGCGGGCGAAGTTCACCGAGCTCGCGAAGCAGCTGTAGAGATCGAGGTGGGCGACGTCGTCGATGCCGATCCCGGCGACGCGCATGGCCTCTGTGCTCGCGGCCGCCATCGCCGGCGAGCGCCACATATCGGCGTGCTCGGCCACGTAGACCGGGTCGGTCGCGTAGCACCAGCCCCGCAGGTAGACCCGCTGCTCGGGAGGCACACCGAGCGCGTCGGCCCGCTCGTGACTCGCGAGCAGGACGGCAGCCGCCATGTCGACGTCCATGATCGAGACCATGTACTTGGTGTACGGGTAGCCGACGAGCCGGTTGACGGGCGTCGGCGTGATGATCTCCTCGGCGGAGCGGCGGACCCGGAACCAGGCCCGCGGGTTCTCGGCCGCGACCTCGGTGAACGGCGCCATGAGCGCGCCGAGCTGCTCGCGGTACTCGTGCGGCTTCACGCCCAGGTGGGCGCGACGGGCGTTGTCGAAGATCGCGAACGTCAGCCAGGCCTGGAACACGTCGTGGGCGACCTCGGCCGGGTGGAAGGGCGCCTCCCACGGGTACGCGCGACTCTCGGTCGGCTTGAACGAGTACGGGTACCGCTCGCCCCGCTGCTTGAAGCGCCGTTGCGTGGCGAGCGCCTCGGCCCCCACGATCAGGGCCAGATCGAGCTCGCCCCGCAACATCGCCTCGGCCTGCTCCTGCCCCAGCACCTGCGGAGTAGTGCCGCCGATCCCCGAGTAGCGGCGGAGATCGGGCGACGAGCCCATGCGCTCGCACAGGCGCGCACAGGGGTCGTCGTACTGCCAGGTCTGGCAGAACACGATCTGGAGGCTGTCGAGACGATCGAGTGCGCCCATTCCCGCCTCGCTGTCGGCGGTGGCCGCGCGGGCGACCTCCTCCCACATCACAAGCGGCTCGGGCGCCCCGTCGTCGCCGACGTCCTCTGGGTGCCACGTACGCTGGCCGACGCCGATCAGGCAAGGCGATCGCGGATCGACACCCACCTACCGGCCCTGCCAGTTGGGCGTGCGCTTCTCCGCGAACGCCTTCGGCCCCTCCTTGGCGTCCTCAGTCTGAAAGATCATCGAGCTGAGCCGGCTCTCGTTCTTGTACGCGTCGCGCAAGCTCATCCCGAGTCCCTCGAGGACGCTCTTCTTGGTCGCCTGCACCGCGAGCGGGGCGTTGGCCGTGATGCGGCGCGCGTACTCGTAGGCCTTGTCGAGCAGCTGCTCCCTCGGGACGATCGCGTTGAGCAGGCCCATCTCGTACGCGCGCTCCGCCGGGATCAGGTCGGCGCAGAGGAGGAACTCCATCGCCAGCGGGAACGGGATCTGGCGGGGCAGCCGGACCGTGGTGCCGCCGCCGGCGAAGAGCCCCCGTTTCGGCTCCATGACGGCGAACTTCGCCTCCGGGCAGGCGATACGGATGTCGATGCCGCCCAGCATCTCCATGCCGCCCGCGGCGCAAAAGCCGTTCACCGCCGCGACGATCGGCTTGTAGAGCTTCACGCCCCGCAGCACGGCCTCGGTGCCGTCGCTGAGCTTGTAGCCGTCGAGCTCGTCGAGGCCCTCCTCGGCGATCCGCTTCTGATGCTTGGTGATCTCCGGCACGTACTTCTTGAGATCGGCCCCGGTGAAGAACGCGTCCCCCACACCGGTGATGATCGCGACCCAGGCGTCGTCGTCGGCGTCGAAGGTGTCCCACGCCGAGCGCAGCTGGAAGAAGTGCTCCATGTCGGCAGAGTTGCGGGCCTCGGGCCGGTCGATCGTGATGAGCACGATGTGCTCGTCGTCCTTCTCGTAATGGATGGCCATACCTGACACCATAACCAGAGGACGGCCGCCGACGCCGGGGAGACCGACGATGAGCCGACGATGAGCTGACGATGAGAGAGCACCGATACTCGTTCGAGATGCCGCACTCGGCCGCCCGGATCTGGGCGCTCTTCCAGGACTACCGGCGATGGACGGAGTACGCGCCGATGGTGCGGCGCGTCGACGTGCTCTGGCCCGGCGACGAGCACCACAACGGCCGGCTTCGCCGCGTGATCTACAAGATGCCGTTCGGCCGTGAGGGGTCCGCGCTCGAGCTCGTCACCGACGTGGTGCCGGAGCGCGGCTACACGTACACGATGATCTCGGGCACGCCCGGCAACGACCAGATCGGCACCATCCACCTCGAGCCGCTCGGCCCCGACCGCACGCGGTTCTCGTTCACCGAGCGCTACAACCTCGAGAAGGCGCCGTGGAAGTGGCTCGAGGGCCCGATCTACAAGTTCATCAACAAGAACAACGAGGACAGCATGCGGCGGGCGTCGGAGTACCTCACCGCCCACCCGGAGTACCGCCCCGACCTGGTTGACGGCGAGGTCGACGGCGCCGAGATCGAGGCCTGACGCCCGCGTCACGTGCGTGCGAAGATGCGGCCGTGGATCGACCGAAGGCCTTCGTGACGGCGCCGTTCCGCGGCGAGGGGCTCGAGACCCTCCGCAGCATCGCCGACGTCGTCTACGAGCCGTGGATCGAGCAGACGCCGTTGCGAATCTACAAAGCCGACGAGCTCGCCGAGCGTGTTCGCGCCGAGGCGGCCAACATCCTCATCGTGGAGACCGACTCCGTGAAGGGCCCGGTGCTCGAGCTGCCGCTGCTCGCGATCGGCTCCTGCCGGGGCGACCCGAACAACGTCGACATCCCCGCCGCCACGGCCAAGGGCATCCCGGTGCTGCGCGCCCCGGGCCGCAACGCCGACGCCGTGGCCGAGCTGACCGTGGCCCTGCTCTTCGCCGTGGACCGCGGCGTCGTGGCCGCCGACGCCGACGTGCGCGCCGACCGCGTCTGGCGCGACGGCACCATCCCCTACCAGCGCTACCGCGCCTGGCAGCTCGCGGGCCGCACCGCGGGCCTGATCGGCCTGGGCGCGGTCGGGCGGGCCACGAAGTGGCGTCTCGAGGGCCTCGGCATGAACGTGATCGCGCACGACCCCTACGCGCCCGACGCCACTCACTCGCTCGCCGACCTGCTCACCGAGTCCGACGTTGTATCGATGCACGCGGTGGTCACCCCCGAGACGGAGGGGATGATCGGCGCCGAGCAGTTCGCCCTCATGAAGCCGGGGGCGATCTTCGTGAACAGCGCGCGGGCGATGCTCCACGACACCGACGCGCTCGTGGACGCGCTCCGATCGGGCCATCTCGCCGGCGCCGCCCTCGACCACTTCGTGGGCGAGCACCTTCCGCCCGACCATCCGCTCTGCAAGATGGACAACGTCGTCCTCACGCCACACATCGGGGGCGCCACCTACGACACCGAGGCCAACCACTCCCGCTTGATCGCCGACGACCTCGCCCGCCTCCTGGCCGGTGAGCGGCCGCAGCACATCGTCAATCCGGAGGTCCTCCCGTGAGCCCGACCACCCCCACCGCGCAGGAGACGAAAGAGCTGCTCCTCGCCACCGCCAAGGAGATGCTCCACAAGGGCCTCGTGGAGGGCACCGCGGGCAACCTCGCGGCCCGCCTCCCCGACGGCAACGCGGTGCTCACGCCTTCCTCGCTCCACTACGACCTCATGACCCTCGACGACCTCGTCGTGTGCGACCTCGACGGCAACGTGCTCGAGGGCGAGCGCGGCCCCACCACCGAGAAGGCACTGCACCTCGGCGCGCTGCGGCTTCACGAGGAGATCAACGCCACCATCCACTGCCACGCGATGTACGCCACCATGTTCGCCATCACCCACCGGCCCATCCCCGCGGTGATCGAGGAGTTCGTGGTGTTCGTGGGCGGCGACGTCGAGGTAGCCGATTACAAGACGACCGGGACCGACGAGCTGGGCGAGGAGGTCGCCAAGCGGGTGGGAGACCGCAGCGCGGTGCTCATGGCCAACCACGGGCTCTTCACCGTCGGCAAGACACCCAGGGAAGCGATGCACGTGGCTGCGCTAGTCGAGCGGACCGCGCAGATCGTGTGGGGCGCACACCTGCTGGGCGAGATCGTGCCCATCCCCGACGACGTCAACAAGACATTCGCTGGCTACTACCGGTTCGGGCGCACCGGCAAGTTCTGACCTCACGATCACGGAGTAGCCGATGGGCAAGCCGATGGGCGCGCCGACGGCCGACCCGAGCCGGCGCTGCTTCGTGCCCGAGATCGAGACCATGGCCCGGGCCGAGCTCGACGCGCTCCAAGAGGAGAAGCTCCTCGGCGACCTCGTGCCGTGGGCGTACAAGCGCTCGGGCCTGATCCGTGAGACGTGGGACGCCGCGGGGATCACCGCGGCCGACATCGTCACGATGGACGACTTCCGGGAGAAGGTCCCGTTCCTCGACAAGGACGCCATCCGCTCCTACCGCGACCGGCACGGCGATCCCTACGGAGGGCTGCTCTGCCTGGATCCGCGGATAACCGAGGTCTTCAGCGCGATCTTCTCCACCTCCGGCACCACGGGGGACCCCACGCCGGCGCCATACGCGGGCCGGGGGCCGAGCATGCTGGTGCGCGAGTTCTGGGAGCTCGGCTGCCGGCCCGGCGACTACTTCACGCACATGCTCTTCACGTTCCGGGGGCCGGCGATCCACGACACGATCCGCGGCATCGGCGCGACGCCGATCTTCCTCGATCACCATCCGGCCGACTTCCCCCAGCTGTTCCGGTTCAGCAAGGAGCTGCGCCCGACCGCGTGGTACACGCTCTCCGGCCCACTCGTGGCCGCGCTCGAGCAGCTCGCGCCCCAGATGGGCGTCAACCTCGCCGACGTGTTCGCGAGCTACCGGGGCGTGGTCTTCGCGGGCGAGCCGATCGGGCCGCGCGCCCGCGCCCGGGTGGAGGGCTGGGGCCTCGAGCTCTTCATGCAGACCGGCGTAGGTGACGTGGGCGCGGCGACGGAGTGCCGCGAACACGACGGCTATCACTTCTGGGAGGACTGCGCGTTCATCGAGCACCTCGACCCCGGCGGTGCCGAGCCCGTGGGCAATGGCCGGAGTGGTGAGCCACGGCGCGGCGAGCTCGTGTCCACCACGCTGGTCGACAAGGTCGCGCCGCTGATCCGCTACCGCTCCGACGACCTGGTGCGGCTCACGCGCGAGCCGTGCGCGTGCGGGCGCACGCACGGCCGGATCTGGCCGCTGGGCCGCAAGGGCGACGAGGTGGTGGTCGACGGGCTCTCGGTGCTCCCCGGCGACGTGTGGGCGGCAGTCGAGACCGTGCCCGAGACGGAAGCCGGGCTGTTCCAGGTGATCCGGACCGCGCGTGAGGTCGACCGCCTCCGCCTGCGCGTCGGCTACGCGTCGGAAGGCGCGCGTGGCCTCGCCGATCTCCGCACCCGCGTGACCGACGCGGTCCACGCCGCGGTCGGCATCGTCCCCGACGTCGAGCTCGTACCCAACGATGTGCTGCTCCGCCAGGGCCCACCGCACAAGATCCCCCGGGTTGCGAGCGCGTGAGCGCGCGCCAGCCGGTCACGGTGTTCGAGGACGCGCCCGCGGTATGGGGGGTCGGCCGGCTGGTGATCGACGGCGTGGTCACCCCGTGGCCCGTCAGCGCTGCCGACGTCGACGACGAGGCCCGTTCGATGGTGGCGCTGCTCGGCGCGTTCGGCATCGGGCCCGGCGACCTCGTGCTCATCGTGTCGCTGCTCTCCGAGGCGATCCACGTGGTCCCCATCGAGCGCGCCGCGGGGCTCGCCGGCGCGCTCTACTCATCGGCCGACGCCACTCCTCCCGACGCGTTCCGGGTCGCATCGCTCGTCCGTCAGCTCGAGCCGCAGGCGGTGATCGGCGTGAGCACCGCCGTGCTCGACGGGCTGGCCGAGCTCGGGCGCGAGCCGGGCGAGGTGCTCGCACCGGTGCCGGTCGTGGCGACGAGCGACGAGCCCGCCTACGCCGCGCTCACCGCCGCCGGCCTCACCCCGCGCCGTTGGCTGAAGCTCGGCCCCACGAGCGCCTGGGAGCCCGCCCCGGGGCGCCTCACCTACGACGCCACCCGCTGGCACCTCGACGCGGAGGACGGCGAGCTGTTGGTCACCAACCTGGTGCCGCGCCTCGCGCCATGCCGCCGGCTGCGCACTGGACTACGGGCCGGTGAGTACCCGCGCCTCGAGCCCGGGAACTAACCGGGCGTGTCACGCCGGCTCTGGTGAGGAACCGCGGCTGGGGCCGCTGGTCAGCGCTTGCGGATCAGCGTGAGCCCGTCGCTCAAGGGAAGCATCACACAGTCGACCCTTTCGTCGGCCGCGACGTGGTCGTTGAAGGACCGGATGGCGAGAGTGTTGTCGTCGCGGGCGTTCGGATCGACGACCGCTCCGCTCCAGAGCACGTTGTCGACCATGATCAGACCGCCGGCGTGCATGCGAGCGAGGATCTCGTCGCAGTACACGAGGTAGTTGGGCTTGTCGGCGTCGATGAAGGCGAGGTCGAAGGTTGCATCGGCCGGTAGGCCTCGCAGGGTATCGACGGCCGGGCCCAGCCGCAGCTCGATCTGGTCGGCCAGCCCGGCTCGCTCCCAGTAGCGGCGGGCGATGGCGGTCCACTCCTCGTTGACATCGCAGCACAGCAGCCGGCCGTCGGCGGGGAGGCCACGGGCGATGCACAGCGCCGAGTAGCCGGTGAAGGTGCCGACCTCGACCGCGTGCCGCGTGCCGGTCAGGCGGGTGAGCAAGGTCATGAGCGCGCCCTGCTCGGGCGCGATCTGCATCCTCGAGATGCCGCCCAGCGCAGTCGTCTCCTCGATGAGCTCCTGCTGGAGCCCGTCCGGCGGCGTGCCGTGCTCGACGAGGTACGCGTGGATCTCGGGCGAGAGGAAGAACGACTTCGGGTCACCGGGCATGCGCGCAGGCTAGGTGACGCGACGGAGGGAGCGCAGCCCGCGGCCGCGCTCCCTCCGGGTCGAGCCGTCGTGCGGGTGCTACCCGAACGCGATGTCCTTGGATGTCACCTCCGTGGGACTGATCGCCAGCTCGCTCACCGACACCAGGCACGGAACCGGCGTTCCGCAGATGACCGTGCCGTCGTTGAAGGTCTTGAAGACCTTGAAATCGGTCGTGATCTTCCCCTTGGCATCCGGGATCGCCTTCGCGCTGGCGCGCAGGTTGCAGTCGGCAGCCCCGGTCTGATCGCCCTTGTTGGCGCACTCGGTGAGGCCAATGTTCTGCTTGTTGGGCGTGAAGCCCTGGGCCTCGACCTTGACCGTCTGCCCGTCGGTCAGCGCGGTGCAGGGCGTGACCGTCACGGTCTGCTTGCCCGGGTCGCTCGCACAGGCCGCGGGCTTCGGCGTCGACTTCTTCTTGCTCTTGTTGCTGCTCCCGCTGCTGCACGCGGCGACCACGAGCACGAGCACGGCGAGCAGGCACACCCACCGCATCAGTGACCTCTGCATTACCTCTCCCCCCTGTCCGCGACCATCGTCGCCTCAGTCAACAACAACTTCCGGCCGCCTGCACGCGTGGTCACGGCGCGTGCCCCCGGCCGACGCCGCCGGGTGGCGCGTCGAGGAGCGTGACCGCCTCGCCGGCGAGCCGGGGCCCTTCCGTGTGCAGGTGGCAGGCCACGGTGGTGCCACCCGGAGTGACGAAGGGCGCGGGGTCGGCTTCGCGGCAGATGTCCATTGCGTAGGTGCACCGCGGGTGGAAGCGGCAGCCGCCGGGCGGGTCGAGGGGGCTGGGCACGTCGCCGACGAGCACGATGCGCTTCCGGCGTCGTTGCTCGCGCGGGTCGGGCACCGGGATCGCCGAGAGCAGCGCCTCCGTATAGGGGTGCGTGGGCCGGGTGTAGACCTCCTCGGCATCGCCGATCTCGGCGATGCGGCCCAGGTACATCACCGCGATGCGATCGCTGATGCGGCGCACGACCGAGAGGTCGTGGGCGATGAAGAGGTAGGCGAGCTCGAGGCGGTCCTGGAGCTCGGTGAGCAGGTTGATGACCTGGCTCTGGGTCGACACGTCGAGCGAGCTCACCGGCTCGTCGCAGATGAGCAGCCGAGGGCTCAGCGCGAGCGCCCGGGCCACCGCGATGCGCTGGCGCTGCCCGCCCGAGAACTCGTGCGGGTAGCGACGGATGAGGTGGCGCCCCATGCCCACCTGCTCGAGCAGCTCGGCGACGCGCTCGTCGCGCGCCTTGCCCTTGATGCCCTCGTGCACCTCGAGGGGCTCCCCCACCGTCTCGGCGATCGTCGCCCTCGGGTCGAGTGACGAGTACGGGTCCTGGAAGACGATCTGCATCCCACGCCGTACTCGGCGAAGCTCGCGGGCGGACATCGCGGTGAGCTCGTCGCCCTCCAGCACGACCGTCCCGGCCGACGGCTCCACGAGGCGCAGCACCAGCCGAGCGGTGGTCGACTTGCCGGAGCCGCTCTCTCCGACGAGACCGAGCGTCTCGCCCGGTGCGATCGCGAAATCGATGCCGTCGACGGCGCGCACGTGGCCCACGACGCGTCGGAGCACCCCACTGTGCACCGGGAACTCCTTGGCCAGGCCGCGCACCTCGAGCAACGGCACCGGGGGCGGGGCCGCCGAGGCACCGACGGCGCGCTCGACAGGGACCGGCGCCGTCCACGTGGTTCCGGCCAGGGTCAGCTCAGCCTGGCGCACGCAGCGCGTCAACGCCCCACCGGTGCCGACCACGAGCTCCACGGGTGCCGCGATGCAGGCGTCGGCGCGGTAGGCGCAGCGCGGGTGGAACCGGCACCCGAGCGGGAGCTCGCCGGGTCGGGGTACCTGCCCGGGGATCACGCGCAGCGGCTCGCCGGGCGGTGCGACCTGCGGCATCGACGCCAGCAACCCCTCCGAGTAGGGATGCTCGGGCCGCGAGAAGAGATCGTCCACCGGCGCCTGCTCGACCACCTGGCCCGCGTACATCACCGCCACCCGGTCACAGATCTCGGCCACCACTCCGAGGTCGTGGGTGACGAACACGATGGCCATGCCGAGCTCGCGCTGGAGCGACCGCATGAGCTCGAGGATCTGGGCCTGGATCGTGACGTCGAGGGCGGTGGTGGGCTCGTCGGCGATCAGCAGCTTCGGATCGCAGGCCAGCGCCATCGCGATCATGGCCCGCTGGCGCATGCCACCGGAGAACGCGTGCGGGTAGTCCTTCACCCGGCGGTGGGGGTCGGGGATGCCGACGCGGTCGAGCATCTCGACGGCCCGGGCCCAGGCTCGCGACCGCGACACCGGCCGGTGCACCCGCACCGTCTCCGCGATCTGGTTCCCGACGGTGAACGCCGGATTGAGCGAGGTCATCGGCTCCTGGAAGATCATCGAGAGCTCGTCGCCCCGCAGCCTGCGCATGTCCCCGCGCGAGAGCGACGTCAGCTCGCGGCCGTCGAACCGGAGCGTTCGGGCCCGCACCCGGCCCGACTGCGGCGGGATCAATCCCATGACCGCCAGCGACGACACGCTCTTGCCCGAGCCGCTCTCGCCGACGAGCCCGAGCGTCTCCCCGCGCGCGACGGAGACGCCGACGTCCTCCACCACCGCGAGCCAGCCGGCGGCGGTCGCGAACTCCACCGTGAGGCCGTCGACGGTCAGGAGCGGCGCGCCCGCCGTGGGAGTGGGCGCGGCGGTCTCGGCCGGGCTCGTCACTTCTCGGCCTTGACCCTGAAGATCTCCCGGCCGAGCGAGTCGCGCAGGCCGTCACCCACGAGGTTGAACGCGAGCACGGTGAGGAAGATGGCGATGCCGGCCGGGAACATCGGCCACGGCTTGTCGAGGATGAACGGGTAGGCCGCGCCGAGCATCGTGCCCCAGCTCGTGCTCGGGATCTGCACACCGAAGCCGAGGAAGCTCAGCCCCGCCTCTGCGAGCAGCGCGAAGCCGAAGCTCAGCGCGACCTGCACGATCAGCGGCGACGCCACGTTGGGCAGGAGGTGCTTGCCCATCATGCGCCCCGAGCCCGCCCCCACCGCGCGCGACGCCTCCATGAACGTCTCCTCGCGCACCGCGAGGACCTGGGCCCGAATGAGCCGTGTGAAACCGGGGACGAACACGATCGCAATGGCAATCGACACGTTGGTGATGCTGGGGCCGAGCAACGCCGAGACCGCGAGGGCGAGCACAAGAGGAGGAAAGGTGAACAAGGCGTCCATCACGCGCATGATCACCGCGTCCGTCCATCTGCCGAAGTAGCCGGCGACGAGGCCGAGTGGGAGGGCTACCGCGGTGGCCATGAGCACGATCTGGATGCACGCGCGCATCGACACCTGGGCGCCGTACATCAGCTTGCTCAGGATGTCGCCGCCGACGTCGTCGGTGCCGAGCCAGTGTGCGGCCGAGGGACCCTGGTTGACGGCGACAGAGGTGGTGCGGGGGCTGAAGGGCGCGAGGAGCGGGGCGAGCACGGCGACGATCACGACCAGGACGAGGAAGGTGAGGGCGATCATCGCCGAGCGATTCTTCCGGAACCGCCGTGCCAGCCTCCGCCACGGCGCCACGCCCTCGGCCTCGAGGAGCGGCAGCGTCTCCGGCTCGGTACCAGCCAGCGCCGCGACGGCCTGCTCGAACTCCAGGGAGCTGCTCATCCGAGCCGAACCTTCGGGTTGAGGTACGCGTAGAGCAGGTCGACGAGGAGGTTGATCAGCACGAACGTCAGCGCGACCACGAGCGTGACGCCCTGGATCACGGGCAGGTCCTTCTGGTTGAGTGCCAGGAAGAAGTACTGACCCATGCCATTGATCGAGAAGATGTACTCGATGAGCACGGTGCCGCCGAGCAGGTAGGCGAACTGGAGGCCCACCACCGTCACCGGCGCGATCGCCGCGTTCTTGAGCGCGTGCTTGCCGATGATTGCGCGACGACGCAGTCCCTTGGCGCCCGCGGTGCGGATGTAGTCCTGGTCGAGGACGTCGATCAGCGCGCCGCGGAGCTGGCGGGCGAGCGTGGCCGCGCCGCCCAGGCCGAGCGCGACCCAGGGCAGGTAGAGATGCGTGGCCCACGCGGTGGGCGATGTCGAGAACTCCGCGTAGCCGATCGCCGGCAGCGTGTTCAGCTTCACCGCGAACAGCACCACCAGGAGCATCGCGAGCCAGTAGTCGGGCATGGCGATCCCCGCGCTGGTTCCGACCGCGAGCGCGCGGTCGAGGAGGCTCCCGGGTCGCGTCCCGGCGAGGATCCCGGCCGGCACGCCGAGCAGGATCGTGACCACCAGCGCGCCGAGGGCAAGGCTGAAGGTCCGCGGGAAGCGGGTCTTGATCTCCGACGCGACGGTGGCGTTCTTGGTGAACGACGTGCCCAGGTCGCCCCGCACCGCCTTGCCGAGCCAGAGCGTGTACTGCTGCACGAAGGGCTTGTCGAGGTTGAGCTGTCGACGAACCTTGACGACGTCCTCGGGCCGGGCGCGGAGCCCCCCGGCGAGCTCGCGCGCGGGGTCGCCGGGTATCAGCAGCACCAGGGCGAAGACGATGAAGGAGATGAGGAAGAGCAGCGGTACGAGCGCCAGGAGGCGACGGGCGATGTAGGCCGTCACGCGGTCACCTCTCCGGGCCCCCCTGCTCGGGTCACCTCAATTCTCGCGTGTGCTTGCTCGCTACTTGGCCTTGCCCTTGATGGACGTGTTCCGGAGGTCGGGTGGCGTGCAGATGTCGTTGGCGGCCTTGGGATCGCCACCGACCCGCGCCTTGTCGTAGGCGATGAACTGGGGCATGAACGCGATCGGGACCTCGAGCGCCTGGTCGACCACGATCTTCTCGCCCTGCTTCACGAACACCTTGGCCTGGTTGATGTCGCTGGTCGCGAAGGCCTGCTTCGAGATGTCGGTGAGGTCCTGGCGCTCGGCGTCGTTGTAGATGGCCACGAACTGGAACTTCCCGAAGTTGTCGTAGAGCTTGTTGGCCGAGAGTGGATCCGACAGCTCCGCCGCTGCGAACGCGTCCCCCTGCCGCGAGATGTAGTAACCGGTGGCGATGTCGCTGGCGGGGATGCGCTTGACGTGCGCGGTGACGCCGATCTTGGCCAGGTCGTCGACGATCACCTTGGCCTGACGCTCCATGTTGGCGATGTTGCCGCCCGGGATGATCATGGTGAACTCGAACCCGTTCGGCTTGCTCGACTGGCTGAGCAGCTGCTTGGCCGTGTCGGTGTTGTAGCTGTACGTGTTGGCGAGCGCGGGGTCGTAGACCGGCGATCCCATGGGGAAGCCCTGCGACGCGACCTCACCCTGGCCGGCGAGGGCGATCTTGTTGTCCTCGTCGCGGTTGATCGCGTACTCCATCGCCTGGCGGACCTTCAGGTCGGAGAACGGCGAGGTTGGCGAGAGGCGCATCTCGAACTGGAGGTAGGCGCCCGAGCTCGTCTTGCTGACCCCGATCCCCGCGGTGTGCGAGAGCCTGTCGAGCGACTCGGCCTCGAACCGGATCAGGTCGACGTTGTGCGCCTCGAGCGCGGTGACGGCGGGGGGCCCGGTGCCGACCTGGACGAACTGGAGGCCCTTCAGCTGGTACGCGCCCTTGTCCCAGTAGCCGTCGTAGGCCTTGAGCGACACGTTGGAACCCGGATCGTACGACTCGAACGAGAACGGGCCCGCGCCCACGGGGTGCTTGCCGGCGGTCTTGATCGCCTTGGGCGCCACGATCTCGCCCTCACGACCGTAGAGCCCGTAGAGCAGACGTACCGCGGTCTGGTCCTTGAGGTTGACGTGCACGGTCGCAGCGTCGGGCGTGTCGATGGTGTCGATGCTGTGGAGGTCGAGGAGCTGGGGATTCGGCTTGTTGTGGAGGAGCCCTTGCTTCACCGCGGCGGAGTCGAGGACCTCGCCGTCCTGGAACTGGACGCCGGGCCGGAGCGTGAGCGTGAGCGCCTTCACGTCGGGTGAGACGACCCAGCTCGTGGCCAGCCCGGGCTGGAGCTGGTTGTCGGCATCGAGATGGACGAGGGTGTCGTAGATCCGCGTGAGCACGATGTCGTCGCAGTTGCCGTTGCTCTTCGCGGGGTCGAAGGTGTTGGTGAACTGAGCGCTGAAGTCGTAGCCGTAGCGCAGCGAGGTGCCGGCAGCCGTGTTCCCGCCGCCCGCTCCGCTGCACGCGGCGAGCACGAGCACGAGGGCCATTCCCGCGAGCACGAATCGGAGCGGCAACCGCCCCCGCCGTACCGGGGCTCCATGACGCTCGGCTGCAAGACCCCGTGCTGGGTTCACGGCCACCCTCCCCCTCGCGCCCCACCGAGCCCGGCGGGCCTCCGGCCTGATCGGGCAGAGCATATGACGGCCCCGTCACGTCCGGGTAGAGGCACGACACGGCAGGAATCAGCCAGATCCACCATCGGTCGGAGGGCGCGTGAGCCGGAACCGGGGCAGACCCACGCCGTCGGCGACCACCTCGCATGCGAGGGTGACCGGCGCGCCGACCTGCAGGGTCTCGACAGTGGCGTCGACGACGTTGGTGACCATGCGCACCGCCTCGTCGGACGCGCCGTCGGCCTCGACGACGGCGACGTTGTAGGGGACGGCCCGCTCGACTGCGGGGTGCACCGGCTGCACCACCCATGTGTAGGTGAACACGCGGCCGGTGCCCGGGAGCGTGTCCCACTCCCAGTCGAGCGAGCCGCAGCGGTAGCAACCCTCGGTGGGCGGATGACGATGGGCACCGCAGCCGGTGCAGCGCTGGACGTCGAGCCGGCCTTCGGCCGCGGCCCGGAAGAAGCCCTCGTTGGTACGGTCGACCGGCGGCAGCGGCAACCCCTCGAGGTAAGGAGGGCTCACGCCGGCCCGTCCAGGCCGTAGAGCCGCGCGGTCGTGCCCCCGGTGATGAGCGCGCGCTCGGCCGGATCGACCCCGGCGAAGATCCGCTCCAGCGTCTCCCGGGTGTGGGGCCACGTGCCTTCCGGGTGCGGGTAGTCCGACGCCCAGAGCAACGGCTCGATGCCGGTGAAGCCGCGGTTCACCACGCCGGCGCCGTCGTTGCCGAACGTGACGTGGGCCTGGCGCCGCACGTAGGCGCTGGGAAGCTCGGCCAGCTTCGGCCGTACCCATCCCGCGTGCTCCTCGTACGCCTCGTCCATCCGCTCCATCAGCCATGCCAGCCACCCCGCGCCGCACTCGACCATCACCACGTGGAGCTCGGGGAAGCGCTCCAGCACACCCGACGTCGCGAGATAGGCGAGGGTGCGCGGCGCGCCGAGGCCCACCTCCACGTAGTTGATCACCGCGCCGCCGGGCCCGCGCTCGGTGACGGGGTCGGCGCCGGTGCCCACGTGGAACGAGACCGGCATGCCGTGCGCTTGCGCGACGGCCCAGATCGGGTCGTAACGGTCCAGGTTGTAGGGGGCGTCGGCCGGTGCCTGCATCGGGAGCATCACCGACCTCAGGCCGAGCTTCGCCACACGCTCGATCTCCGCGACCGCGATGGCCGGCTCCTGCACCGGGATCATCGCCGCGCCCGCGAAGCGCCGCGACGCGCCCGCGAAGGTCTCGGCCAGCCAGTCGTTGTACGCGCGCGCGGTCTCGATGCGCAGCTCCGGGTCGGGGATCATGAAGCCGAACAGCGCGATCGTCGGGTAGAGCACCTCGCCCCACACGCCGTCGACGTCGAGGTCGACCGCCCGCTGATCCGGGTCGGTGCCGCCGGGGCGGAACCCGCGCGCATCGGCCTGCTCGTCCCGCGTAGAAGGACCGGCCATCTTGCGCGGCGGCATCCCCTCCACGAGGAACAACCACCGCCCGTCGACCTCCTCGATGCGCGGCGCGCGATCACGCAGGTGCGTCGGCAGCCGGCGCACCCACAGGTCGAGCGGCTCGACCACGTGCGAGTCGGCGGAGTTCACGACCTGGGTCATCGTCCTCCCTTCGCCCGTAACCCGCTCCTCCCCGCCCGTACCCCGCTCCTCCCCACCCGCACCCCGCTCCTCCCCGAGTTGGTGCGAAAAGCCGTGCGAGGCACGGGAAGACGCACCAACTCGGCCGCCGGTGACATCGCCGGCGGTGGCATCACCGTCATCGGCGCAGCAGAATCGCGCCGGTCGGGGTGGGGCCCGCGCCGGCCACGACCAACGCCACCTCCGTCCCCGTCACCTGGTTCACCGACGTGCCCCGCAGCTGGCGCACGGCTTCGAGCACGTGCGTGACGCCGTGGAGATACACCTCGGCGAGGTTCCCGCCGCTCGTGTTGACCGGTAGCGAGCCTTCGCGCCGGATGCTGCCGTCGGCCACGAACGGGCCGCTCTCCCCCCGCGCGCAGAAGCCGAAGTCCTCGAGACCCATCAGCACCATGGGCGTGAAGTGGTCGTAGATCATGGCGACGTCGACGTCGGCCGGGCCCGCGCCCGCGAGCCGGCAGATTTCCTCGGCCGCGGCCTGCTGGCCCGCGGTCGGATAGTCGGCCTCGGGCATGTTGTGACCCGAGAGCACGCCCTCACCCCACTTGTAGCCGCCCGCCATCGACGCGGCCATCACGAATACCGCCGGTTGCCGGAGGTCGCGGGCCCGCTCGGGCGTGGTGAGGACGATCGCCGCCGCGCCGTCCGACTCCATGCAGCAGTCGAGGAGGCGCAACGGGTCGGAGATCATCCGGGACTCGTGGTGGTCGGCGACCGTGATCTCGGTCCGGAAGATTGCGTCGGGGTTGTTGGCCGCGTTACGGCGGGCGTTGACCGACACCTCCGCGAAGTGGTCGACGGTGGTGCCGTACACCTCCATGTGTCGACGGGCCGGCAGCGCGAACATCTGCGCCGGCGACATGAGCCCGAACGGGAGGGCGTAGCCGAAGGGTGCCGGGAGCCGGCCCTGGAGCCCGGCCAACGAGCGCCCGAACCGCAGCTCGCCCTGGCTGATCGCCCGCAGCACCACTACGTGTTCGGCGACGCCGGTGGCGACGGCCATGGTCGCGTTGGCGAAGGCTCCGCCCATACCCGCGCCGCCCCCACCCCATACCATCCCCGCATAACGCACCCTCGGCGTGCCGAGCGCCATCTGGAGCACCGATGGCGCGGCCGCGTCGTCGGAGTACGACGAGAACCCGTCGAGGTCCTTCACGTCGATCCCGGCGTCGTCACACGCGTCGTGCACCGCTTGCAGGGCGAGGCGCAGCGTACCCTCGTGGACGAGCGTGCCCCGCTTGCCGTACGCCGATCGACCGATGCCGACGATGCAGGCCCGGTCCCGTAATCGGTCGTCGATCACGTCGCGCTCGCTCCCCCTCGCAGAGTGGTCAGCGCGAACCGGCACGCGAGCGCGACCGCCTGCTGGCGCGTCAGCTCGCCCACACCGAGCAGCCGGTCGGTGGTGAGGCCGGAGCACAGATGGTGCACCGCGAGCGCGTCCGCTGCCGGGGCGGCGTCGGGGAACGCGCCCGTGTCGCGGCCAGCAGCGACGGCCTCCTCGAGGGGCGCGAGGAGCAGCCGTATGCACCGGGCGATCTCGTCGGGGAACTCGGTGGCGATCACCTGCCGCTCGAGCAGGAACAGGCGGGTGCGGTCGCGAACCCGCGGATCGAACGCGAGTGCGAGCACGGCTTCGATCCAGGCCCGCACCTTCGCCTCGGGCTCCGGCACTGCCGCGACCTTGGCCCGCAGCCGCTCGTCGGCCCGCAGCATCTCACGGTCGAACAGGGCGAGGAACAACTCCGACTTGCCCCGGAAGTGCCGGTAGAACGCGCGGGTCGAGAGTCCGGCCTCGGCGAGCACGTCGTCGATCCGGAGCCCGGCGAAGCCGCGCTCGCCGAGCACGCGCTCCGACGCGGCCAGGATCCGCTCCACCTCGCCCGCCGACTTCTCTCGTGCCGGCCGCACCGCTCGATCGACCAGCACCGTTGCAAGCGGAGTTTCCTTCATCGAAAACTATGTTCTCACGGGGCCCGGGCCCGGTCAAGCGCGCGGCGCGTGCAGGGTGACACCCACTGCTCGCATCAAGCCGGAGGCATGCCCTTCCCCTCGTTCCCCGGGCCCGGTGCAGTGTTCCGCACCAACCCGGGATCGGGGTCGGGATCGGGGTCGCGACCGCGACGCAGGAGCTCGACGAGCGCGTCGGCGGCGAGGAAGACGATGGCGAGCCAGCCGAGCGTACGGACCTGCCAGAAGCGCGTCGGCCACTCGAACACCGGCGGCCAGTTGCCGTGCACCTGCTTGGCCATGACGAACACCCCGCACAACATCAGCGCGTAGGCGGGGAAGAGGGCCAGGGCCCAGCGCAGCTTCGGCCGGACCAGCACGACCGCCACCACCGCACCGACGAGCAGGCCCGCCCACGGCCTGACGAGCGCGCCCGCCATCACTGCAGCCAGGAGCGCGCCGACCGCCACGACCGGTGCCGACGGCCGCCGGCCCCCGACGACGAACGGCGACGCGAACACGGGTTGGGGATCCGTCGGCAAGCGATCGGTGGCGGTGGCCCGCTTCCGGCGGCGCCGCATCCCGGTCACGGCCGCGATCCCGAGGCAGGCCACGAACGCCGCCGTCGACAGCATGAGCGCGACGTTCACGGCGTGCTGCGGCTTCCAGTCGAGGGTGATCTCCACGTTGCCGCCGTCGCGAGCGGGCTCGCCCCGCCATCCGTTGGCGTAGCCGTCGACGAGCTGCGGCGCGCCCAGCGACCGGCCGCCGGCCGTGGCGGTCCAGCCGCGGTTCTCGCTCTGGCCCAGCACGAGCATGAACGGCTCACGGGGGTGGTCGGCCCGCACCTTCATCGACGTACGGCCACTCTTCACCACGTGCACGGCGGGCGGGGGCGCCGAGGAGGACACAGCGTCACGGGCCGCGGGAGCAAGCGCGGACGCGGCCGCCCCACCACCCGCCGCGGAGGAGAGCACGAGCCGATCGAAGTCGATGCCCGAGGTGCCGCCCAAGGCCGTACGCAGCACGTGCTCCCCCGCTGTCAACGGGAGCGCGTGTGCCGGAGCTCCGGGAGCAGACGGGTCGCACAGCTCCACGGAGAGCGCGGCGTGCGTCTCCGCGGCCGCCGTCGTGCCGACGATGCGGATCGGGAACGGCTTGCCGTCGATCGTCGCGACATCGGTCCGGCAGGTGGGAGGGAGCTGGATCGGCTCGGGCGCGCGCCGCACCCCCGGGATGCCCAGCTCCGCGATTCCCACCGGCATCACGATGGGGATCGTGCCGAAGTACTCCAGGGTCTGCACCGGCCGGATCCCGTCGATGGTGACGCGGATGGTGCGGCCGGTGACCGGCGCGAAGCGCAGCGGGACGGCGACCGTTGCGTTCTCGTTCCGCTGCTCGGCGACAGGTGGCACGTCGATGGTGCGAGCCTGGCCCCCGTCGGCTTGGATGACCAGCCGGCTCGGCACCGAGTGGCGGCCGTCGGCCACGATCTGGAGGTCGAGGTGGTCGAAGCTGATCGGCGCCGGAAGCTGGTACTCGACCCATTGGTGCTTCACGCCCGCGAACGGCGTGTCCCACGCGGTCGTCGGGTCGTCGTCGATCGCCGCCGACGCACGGGTCCGCACGCCACCGCCGAGATGCTCCGAAGATTTGGCGACGACTCCGCCGACCTCGGGCCCGGGCAGGCCGAGGAGCCCGTCGAACACCGGGTCGGCGGGGACGGTGTTGAACCGGAGCGTCCCCGAGACCGTGAACGTGCGGTCGGTCGGCAGTCGGAAGGACCGCGCCAGCCCGAGCTCGGGGTCGTAGCGCGGCGGCACGGGGATGACCCGGTCACGGGTCATCACGAGCGCGAGGGGGTGCGCGAGCGACGAGCGGCCGGCGGCATCCAGCAGGTCGGAGGGCAGGCGGGTGATCTCGTCGACCCGCACGTCGGTCGCCCCCGGTCGGTCGTCGCGCAGCCCGACCTCCGAGAACCCGACCGCGCTGACCCCCTGGTACACGAACTGGGCCGGGACGTTGGACTCGTCGATTCGGATCTCGAACGCGCGGAACGTCCGGCGCGGGAACGTGATGGTCTCGCCCGCGCTCGTACGAGACTCGGACCCGAGATCGCGCTGCACGTCGTGGCCGCCGTCGAATCGCAGGTTGACCTTCGTGATGTAGCGGCCGCGAGGACCGTTCAGCGGTTGCACGAGATGGACACGGTCGGTCGTGATGGGATGCTCGAGCACGACTCGCAGCTTCTCGCCGACCACGGGTGCGAACGCCCCCACCTTCCAGGCCGTGAACTGGTCGCCGTCGAACGCTCTCACGGCGCGGTCCTCGGCCGTGTACGAGACCGGGTTGCCGTAGTGCGACGCCTGCACGGTCTCGACGCCTCGCTGCTCCGTGGTGGTGAACGCGCCGCCGGCCGCGTCGGGGAACACGTCGAGGCGGGCATCGCCCGGATCCTTCGCGAGCGGCCGCT
>OBEQ010650419.1_pt1 | contig 24607 bp, 17 predicted proteins | sample 1670901 | NCBI WGS metagenome assembly OBEQ01 (sample SAMEA104232315, study PRJEB22302) | groundwater metagenome | biome: forest; feature: aquifer; material: groundwater | place: USA | collected 2011-08-07 | depth 5.4 m | reverse complement strand
GCGGAGACGAACAGATCGCCGCGGAATTTACCAAAAAAAATGCGGCTAAACCCATTGTCGGATTTATTGCCGGACGAACAGCCCCGGCGGGGAAACGCATGGGCCATGCCGGAGCCATGATCTCTTCGGGAGATACTACCGCTGAGGCCAAACGCAAAATTTTTCAAAACGCCGGCGTCCACATCGTCGATTTTCCCGACGAGATACCGCGTGTTTTTAAAGAAAAAGGTATTTAACCCTTTCCCTTTTTGCTCATGAAGCCAGCCTTCAAAAATATTTTTCTTTCCTCTATTCATCAAAACGCTGGGAAAACGACGATTTCACTTGGGCTTTACAAAGCCTTGCGCGATCGGGGTTTGAAAACAACATTCTTAAAACCCGTCGGACAGCAAGTGGTTAAACTCGGGGACAAGAGCATTGATAAAGATTCTTACCTCATTGGGAAAGTTTTTCATCTCGAGAAAAAGTTAGAGGAGATGAGCCCGATTACGATCGGACGGGGATACACGGAAGAATATATTTTTAATCCGCACAAAGATCGGTTAAAGGCGTCGATTGAGAAAGCCTTTAAGAATTTATCGAAAGGTAAAGAGGCGATCATTATTGAGGGGACCGGCCATGCCGGCGTGGGGTCGGTGATTGATTTTTCAAACGCGGATGTCGCCCAGCTTTTGGGGTCAAAAGTCATCATTATTAGTGAAGGCGGGATTGGAAAAAGTATCGACGAGATTATTTTGAACAAGGCCTTGTTCGATTTGAAAAACGTGGCTATTTTAGGCGTCATTATCAATAAAGTTCTGCCGGATAAGTACGATAAAATCAAACGGATTTTGGGAAAGGGTTTGGAGAATAAAGGGATTAAGCTTTTGGGAGTCATTCCAGCGGATCCTGTTTTAAGCGCCCCGACCGTGGAACAGCTTCGAGAACTCCTTAATCTGCAATTGCTTTGCGGGGAAGATAATGTTCATCGTCGGATCAAAAATACGATTGTCGCGGCGATGGAGCCGCACAATATGATTCATTATCTTAAAGACGGCGTTTTGATTCTCACCTCCGGCGACCGGGTGGACAATATTTTGGTCGCGGTGAGTTCTGATTTGGTGAGCGACGGCCAAGGCCCGTCGACGGCCGGCATCATTTTGACCGGAGGGCTCGTTCCGAATCCTAAAATTATTGATCTTTTGAAGAAAAGTCACATTCCGGTTATGATTACACAGGAAGATACGTATACCGTCGCCAGCCGGATTGATCACCTCATTTTTAAGATTCAAAAGACGGATAAGGACAAAATCAAAGAAGCCACCGAGCTTGTTAAAAAATATGTGGATGTGGATAAGATTTTGGAGAGTTTTGGTTAAATTTTTTTACTCCAAAATCAATATTTGTAAATTTTCCAACAGTTGTTTTTGATGGCGGGGAGCCAGCTCGCCAAGATGTTTTTTGAAGCGCCGATTATCAATAGCGCGAATTTGATCGACAAGAATATCTGAGTCATGATTGAGGCCGGATTCTTTTTGAGAGACATGGACTCTTAAGAGAGAAGCTTCAGGGACAACGTGGGTTGTCAAAGGGCAGATGATTGTGCTGGGGTGAGTATTATTGAGCAAGTTGGTTTGGATGACAATGACGGGCCGGATTTTCCCTGGTTCTGTTCCCACCGCTGGGCTCAGGTCGGCGAGGTAAAGATGAAATTTTTTAATCTCCATAGCAACTATAACAGATCGTCTTCAAGTTTTTCCAGTTCGCGTAGAACCTCCAGAGACGTCGCGCTGACGGCTTTCGACTCTTGAGCTAATTTATTTCTTAGAGATTTTCTTTTGTTAAGTTTGTTGTAAAACTCAACGGCCTCGTTGAGATAAGCGTTTCTGGACATGTGAATTTCCTTAATTAAGTTTTCAACTTCATCAAAAATATCTTCTTTTAATTTGAGGGATAAGATTTTCATAGGGGACTGCCTTTCGGTATCACTAAAAGTATATACTTTGCTTTGTGGGGTGTCAACAGAAATTTGGACAACTGATCCTGAATCCAACAAAAAATGGCATTTTAAGTAAGAATATTTTATACTATCCGCATTATGAAGCGTCTTGTTCATTCCCTTTTGATATTAGCCTTTACGGCGAGCTCTGTTTTTTCCGCCCATTTAAGTTACGCTCAAATCGCCCCGGTTTCTTTAAGTCCCGTCTTCGTTCCCGCGTACATTACGGGATTGACAATCAATCCTAAAAATCCCTTTCAACTCGATTTTATCGTCGACACCGGAGACAATCAATTAAGCGGAGAAGCGTTGAAGATGGAGTCCATGAAGCTGGTCAAATATTTTATGGCCTCTTTAACTGTTCCCGAAAATGACATGTGGGTGAACCTTTCGCCGTACGAAAAGGATCGGATTATTGCCGACGGATTAGGCGGCACGGACATGGGCAAGGAGATGCTCGCCCAGGATTACATTTTAAAACAGCTCACGGCGGTACTCATTTCTCCTGAAAATGAATTAGGGAAAAAGTTTTGGGAAAAGATTTACTCTCAGATCGGCACGACGGAGATTCCGGTCGAGACGTTTAACCCGTCTCGTCCACCGCCGCTTAGCGGCGGTGAGACGGACGAGGCCTCGCCCAACCTGGAAGGTTGGGCGGGCAAAGTTTGGATTGTTCCCGACAAGGCCTCAGTTTATGTTCACGGCAATTCGGTTTTTGTCGTGGAGGCGAAGTTGAAGGTGATGTTGCAACAAGATATTCCTCCCCCCACGCGTAGCGAGTGGGGGAGGTTAGGAGGGGGGCAAATTGAAGGAGACCCCTCCCTTAATCCCTCCCACAAGGGGAGGGAAGCTCAATTGATTGAAGAGATTATCCTCCCCGCCATCGAACGTGAAGTCAACGAAGGGGCCAATTTTGCAAACCTCCGCCAAATTTACAATTCTCTAATCCTCGCCACGTGGTACAAAAATCATTTAAAACAAAGCATTCTCAACAAAGTTTATGTTAACCAAAACAAAATCGACGGGATCAATCTCGACGATAAGAACATGAAGGATAAAATTTTCAATCAATACTTAGAGGCTTTTAAAAAAGGCGCGGCGGATTTGATTAAAGAAGATTACGATCCTCAAACTCAGACGGTTATTCCGCGTAAATATTTTGTCGGCGGTGAAGACTTCGCTCAGCTGGCGCAAAAATTTAATAATCCCGACCAAGCGAGTTTAAAGACGTACACCGCCTTTCATGCCCAGCGAAATCATGTGAACATGAAGGTTAATCTTGGGCCGGTCAGTGATAACTCCGACACGGCGATGATGGCTGCGCATTCTTACCAAGCCGCAGAACAGAATGAGCGTCAAAAGATTTTAGATGAAATCCGTCAGACGATGAAAACCGGATTTGGCAATTATATGTGGCGTTTTGTTGAATTTTTAAACGAAGTTCCTGGAAATTCATTCTCTTATCATGAAGACCCTCGGGTTGCCCCTTTTGGTTTAAATGACGGGATTTTTCAAAAAGGTTTGCTTAAGGATGAAAATGGTGTTTTCTGGATTGTTAAAGAAATAGGTATAAGTCACCAAGGGAAAGTTAAAAATGTCCCTAAAAGGGAACTTTTCGCTTATTTATTTGCGCGAGAAAAAGCTAATCTTGTTGAGATTCGATTATTAACTGAAGAGGGAAAAAAGAAATTGCCTTTTCTTACCAGCCCGGCGAGTGAGTACTTTCTTACACGGGTAGCCACATCCTCTAACATGCGCGCTGTTCAATCGCCGCAAATTTTGCCGCATCAGAATTTCCCTCAAGCTTACTCAGCTCTTTTTGTCAGCAGTATTCTTCTTAGGAAATTCGATCACCACTCCGCTAATATCAGTTATGTTGAAAATGATGTCCCTGTCGCGATTGATCATGACCAAAGTCTTGCTGAAACTGCAGATGACTTTTCAAAGTTTCAAACTTACTTTATTGGAAATCTTTCGCTCGGCCCCATAGGGATGCTTAATTTAAGTTCCGCAGATTTAAGCGATCTAGTTCGTAATATAAAGATAATTTCTCATATTCTTAACCGTAATGAATTCCAATATCAAAGAGCGCTCGAGAAATTGGATTTCTTATTTCATCGATGGGGAATAGGAAAGGCTGTCATCAAGGCTCAAGGGTTGAACCCTAAGGACATTCAAGAAACAATTCAGCAATTTAAAACAATGACCGAAGATGAAATTGCCAGATTACTTATTGCTGCTGGATATCTGGATGCTCCGACGATAGCTGCTGATGTCAGGTTAATTAAAGGGAATATTGACCGTTTAGGCCGCGATGTTAACACTATTTGGAAAATGATGACGAATGGAGAGGATGGGGGATTTGATAAACTGGACCCGGCGATGATGCAAATCACTCGAGTGACCCCTTTGAGAGTCAAAACGGTCGGCGATAAAGAGACATTAAGAGTTGAGGTTGAAGTTAAAGACAGTGTCTCAGGGAAAAAAGGTTTTGGATATTATACCGTGCCTTATGGAACGTCTTCAGGGAAAGATGAAAGAAAGACTGAAGAAGATTTTGAAAAGTTAGTTCAGCAAGTTAAAGAGATTGATCGGCGAGTCAAAGCGGAAGGCTTAAGCGCGGACCGATTACCTGAAATCGGAAAGCTCATGCTTAAAATGCAAAATGAAGACGGTGTCTTCCTCGGGGCCCAAGCGACTTTGGGTTATCAAATGGCTTTGGCTCAAGCGGTGGCCAATGCTCGAGGAGAAGGTCTTTATAAATTAATTCGAGATTTAGCTCCGGCCTTAAATCCTGGCCCCGGCCATTTAACAACTCTGCAGCAGAATAATGTCACTGAAGGTGGTGTTCATTCGACAAATCATTTGGATATGCAGGAGTTTATGTTCACGCCCGTCGGTAAAACAATTGAAGAGGCCAACCGCATGGACAGCGAACTGGTGGTCATGCTGGGGCGAATCTATCAAGCCGTGGGCTTGAATGTTAATCTCGATGATGAAGGCTTAGGGCCGTTACGGACATTAGAGGGCGGTTATAATATTCCCGATTTAACCGTCGAGAAATTAAAGTCGATCATTGCTAATCGAGAACAGCTTATTAAAAAATTTGGTGATCTTTTGCAAAATTTAGATTGGGAGGTGTTAGTTCAGCAGGCCGAATCCCCAAGTCCTCACGAATTTGTTTTGTACGCGATGGAAGCGGCTATCAAAAATTTATGGTATATCCCGAGCCGTTCAGGTGAAGTTGGTACGGTTGGTTTCGCGCTGGATCCGGCAGCGACAGAGATGGCGAAAGATAAGAACGGCATCGTTAAAGACGATTATTTTTACGAAGGCAGAAGACGCAGTGCTGAGGAGATGATTTCTCTTTACGCGAAATGGGCCGAGCGGTTTCCGATTGTGAGTCTGGAAGACGGCCTTCACGAAGACCACTGGGACGCTTGGCTGTATCTGATTGAACAATTAGGCGATAACGTGACGATTGTCGGCGACGATCTTTTGGTGACTCAAGGTGAGCGGTTGGAAAAATTAATTGAATTGATGCGGCGACGAGACCTTTTGGATGAGAATGGAAAGGCGAAGAAGAAAGTGGCGATTCTCATTAAACTTAATCAAAACGGATTTTTGACGACGGGCAATAAAAATCCTCAAGACGGATATATGGGAACCCTCGAGGTGATGGAGCTCGCCGTAAAGCATGGATTCGCGCTGGATATTAGCCATCGTTCCAAAGAAGCCGCGGCCGAAAATAACGAAACGGCCAGAGCTGATCTGGCCGCGGCAGTGAACGCGAAATTTGCTAAATTCGGCACCCGCGCGCAAGAGACACGGCGCATCGCCCTAGACCGTCTGGCAGAGATAGATAAAGAACTTCGTTCTTCCGACGCGGCGATGATCACCCAGGCGATGCAAGATCCAGAATATTGGGCGGGAGTTAGGTTCACCTTCCTTGAATGGGAGGCGGCAGAGGTGATTAGTGAATACATGAAGCATGCCCTTAGGGTGGGCGGAATTCCAATGATAGTTATCGACGGTCCCTCGGGGATAGGGAAGTCCACCCTTGTGAAAAATATGAAAAAACTTTTAGCAAGACACAGATTTAAATCAGGGTTTTTTGGACTTGATATGTTTATGGCTGACCGTCAAGAGCGATGGCGTATTATTAATGGAATTTATCAATGGACCTTAACGCCAAAGGACTATGATGAGAGGAATTTTTTTGACACACAACGAATCATCAACGAACTTGTAGATCCTCTAGTGGCTTTTAAACAATCAGGCGAGAAAGAGAAAATATTCAAATTCTCTGATGTTTATAATCATCAGAACAAAAATTTGGGTAAGCATCAAGCGACCATCACCGATAATACGATTATCATCATCGAAGGGAAATATGCCTTTACGCCTGAACTCGTTGATCGTTATGGTCAAGATGCCTTTCGCATACGCATTAGAAAGGACCCTGTTGTTATCCGTGAGCAGTACTACGGACGTGAAAAATTTTATCGATCGAGTGAACAGATGCAAATTTTGATGGATGTTTATGACCGTTTTTTTGTTCCAAGCTATGAAAAGTATCTGGGACGTGCAACACCAGCAGGAATTCACCAAATGACCATTTCATTCAATGATGCAGAGGCTGATAACATTGATTATTATTACGATAGAATTCACAGAGCCAATGCGGTGGCGGGAAACTCAAAAGCCGTCGATGATGACGCCATGACGGGAAGGGTTGATCAACAGTCTCCCGTCGTTAGGCCACCGGGCGGGATTGACTTTAATCCCAACAACTTGAATCTCAATACTCAAGGTCAGACGATGAATTTTAACTTTCCAGATATTGACCCAGCCATGCTTCCTCAAGGGCCCGTTAACGGTTTCGCGCCGGTTATTATTCAAATCACACCCATCGGCAATTTTTTACAATTGCTGGGGCTTAAGACACCGTTGATTCAATAATGAGCAAGCCGTTTCTAAATTTGCATTGCTTCGGGATTGTGTGATACTATTAATTTTGTAGTCCCCCGAAAAATTTCCCCAAAATTATTTCATCCTTGATCCCCCGCCAATTGATTTTTCCTCTAAGAAGGGAGTAGAGAATGAAAACAAACAAGATGATCGTTCAACAGCAAGAGCTTCATGGCTGGACACATAATGTCATTATTATGGAGCGCTGCAAGGACGATCTTGAACGGGAATTTTATATCCGCATGACCCGTAAATTTGGATGGACGAAAAATGTGCTGAGCTTGTTAGGCTGCTGCAAAAACATGGACTTCACGATCAAGCTTTTTGCCAAGGTGGTCTTCTTCAACCGCCAAGTCATAATGGGCTTGCAAATTAACCCAAAATTGTGGGGAAATACCAAAATATTTTCCTAATCGCAAAGCTGTATCCGCTGTCACCGCGCGAGTGCAATGAACAATTTCGTTAATTCGCCGTGGCGGCACACTAATATCTTGCGATAAACGGTACTGACTTATCCCCATTGGCTTTAAGAAATCCTCCATAAGAATTTCCCCTGGGTGGATTGGTGATAATTTTTTATTTTTCATATTAATCATCTCCTTTAATGATAATCGACAATTTCAACATGGTGGGCATTCCCATCGCGCCATATAAAACAAATACGCCACTGATCGTTAATTCTCATGCTATGCTGGCCGGAACGTCGACCAGACAAAGCCTCAAGTCTATTGCCCGGCGGTACTCGTAAAGCATTCAACTCGACCGCGGCATCCAGCATCCAAAGTTTGCGGAGTGCTGTCTGCTGAATCCCCAATGGGATCTTTCGTGAAAATTCACGATTAAAGAGCTGTTCTGTGTCTTTACAGCCGAATGAATGGATCACAGCAGAAGCATAACACGTCCCGTTAATAATATCAAGCGTTATGTCAGCTTTTAGTAAATTGCCATTGGCTTGAAATGACTTTGTGATACAATAATGCCTTATGAGTTCGACGAAACTAAAGAAAAGTAAATCAGCCGTTGGCCCCACCCAAGAACTTAAAGTTTTGCGGAAAGTTGTTGAGATCACCAATTCCGAGCTGGATTTGGGAATCATTTTAAAAGAAGTCGTCGACGTTGTTAACGAAGCCACCCATGCCGATTCGGTTTTTATTTATCTTGTCGACGACAAACGGCAAAATTTAATTTTAAGGGCTTCCAAAATTCCGCATAAAAAAGAATTGGGCCACGTCACTTTAAAAGTCGGCGAAGGGATCACGGGCTGGGTCGCGCAAGAAAATCAGCTCGTCGCTATCGGCAATAATGCCTACCAAGATTCGCGTTTTAAAAATTTTGATGTCCTGCCCGAGGATCGATACGAAGCTTTTCTGTCCGTCCCGATTATCTCTAAAAAAAGTCCGATTGGCGTCATCAATGTCCAGCATCGCAAAGAACACGAATATTCTGACCAAACGGTGAATCTGATTTCTTTGATTGCTAAGCAGATTGGCGGGATGATCGATAACGCGAGACTTTACGACGAGACAAAAAAGAAGGCGTTGCAATTTGATAGTTTAGTCAAGGTCAGTCAGTCGATTACATCGGAAGGCTATCTCGACGAAATTCTTAATCTGATTGTCGTTGTGACGGCGGAAATGCTCAATTCCAAAATCTGCTCCATTATGCTTTTAAATCCGGAGGGGAAAGAATTGATTATTCGAGCGACCCAAAGTTTGAGCGAAAGTTATCGGCGGAAACCCAATATTAAAGTCGACGCGAGTATCGCCGGAGAAGTTGTCAAAACTAAAACAGCGATAGCGATCGACGATGTCCGACATGAAAAACGATACGGATTTCGCGATGTGGCGGTTAAGGAAGGATTGACCTCGATGCTGGCGGTTCCGATGGTGGTCAAAGACAAAGCGATCGGCGTCATTAATGTTTACACGAAAACTCCTCACGAATTTATTCAGGAAGAGATTGATGTCCTGCAAATGGTCGCCAATCAAGCCGCTGTTGCCGTCGAGAATACCAAGCTCATGGAAGAAGCCATTAAGGCCAAAGAGGCCTTGGAAACGAGAAAACTTATTGAACGGGCTAAAGGGGTTTTGATGCGTTTGAGCCATTTGAGTGAAGAAGCCGCCCATCGATTGATTCATAAAAAGAGCATGGATTCCTGCCGGTCGATGAAAGAGATCGCCGAATCGATCATTTTAATGGATGAGCTGCAGAAAAATAAGTGACAAAAGATTTATAAAAAATTTTATTGACAGATATAACCTCTACTTGTATACTCGCTTTCGTCTCACAGATTTTTTTAAACCAACGAAGGTTTAGATGAAGATTTAAACGCGGGCAAAGACGTCCTCTTTAACCAACAGTGTTGTTGGGTTGAAGAGGATTTTTTTTGGCAACGGGGCCTTGGGTCAAATGAGATTTAAGGTCAAACAAACCAGGAGAAAGGAGAACAAGTTATGGATATGATTAATACTGGCGATACAGCGTGGGTCTTGGCATCATCCGCGCTTGTGTTGCTCATGACGCCGGGTCTGGCTTTCTTTTATGGAGGGATGGTCAGACGAAAAAACGTGCTGAGTATTTTGATGCAGTGTTTTATGGTGATCTGCATCGTGAGTTTGCAGTGGGTGTTATTTGGTTACAGTCTCGCTTTTGGGCCCGGGAATTCATTTATTGGAGGATTGGGCTGGGCTGGATTAAAAGGGGTTGGATTTGAACCCAATGCCAATTATGCCGCAACGATTCCTCACCAAGCTTTTATGATCTTCCAAGCGATGTTTGCCATCATTACCCCCGCCTTGATTGTCGGCGCCTTTGCCGAACGCATGAAATTCGCAACCTTCTGTGTTTTTATCGTTTTATGGGCAACATTAGTTTATGATCCTATTTGCCACATGGTCTGGGCCGTCGGCGGGATGGTCAGAGGCTGGGGCGCGTTGGATTTCGCGGGTGGAACCGTTGTTCATATTAATGCCGGGATCGCGGGTTTAGCAGCCGCTTTGGCTTTAGGGAAAAGAACAGGTTATGACAATAAACCAACCCCCCTTCACAATTTGCCGTTTACAGTTTTGGGCGCCGGGCTTTTGTGGTTCGGATGGTTTGGTTTTAACGCGGGCAGTGCTTTAGCCGCGAATGGATTGGCAACAAGCGCTTTTGTGGTGACCAACACCGCGACAGCCGCCGCTGGATTAAGCTGGGCTTTATTGGAATGGAAAATTAATGGTAAACCGACAGTCTTTGGTGTCGCCACCGGTGCCGTCGCTGGATTGGTTGCGATTACGCCAGCGTCGGGATTTGTGGACGTCACAGGTTCCATTTGGATTGGGCTTCTTGTGAGTGTCTTCTGCTTCTTTGCCGTCAGCTATTTAAAACCCAAATTTGGCTATGACGATTCTTTAGACGCTTTTGGTGTTCACTGCATTGGAGGAATTTGGGGCGCGATCGCGACCGGGCTTTTCGCGACGAAAGCGATCAATTCCGCCGGAGCAGATGGATTCTTTTATGGAAATCCTGCTCAGCTTTGGATTCAGATCAAGGCTGTTGTCGTGACACTTGTTTATTCCTTTGTGATGACGTTTATTATCTGTAAAGTTTTAGATGCCGTTATGGGCTTAAGAGTCAGTCAAGAAGATGAAGTGATGGGGCTTGATTTAACGCAACATAATGAAAGGGCTTATACAGTTTTAGAGTAAACAACTTAAATTGAGAATAAGTTAGGAGGAAAAAATATATGAAGCTTATTATCGCGATCATCCAGCCCCATCGACTGGAAGAAGTTAAAAAAGCGCTTTACACGGCCGACGTCAACCTCATCACTGTTAATGAAGTGCTGGGTCATGGCCGTCAAAAGGGCGTTGATGAATTCTACCGAGGGTCAAAAGAAACCGGCAATCTTTTAAGAAAAATTCGTTTAGAGATCGCCGTGAATGAAAACTTTGTCGACCCGACGATCAAAGCCATTATTCGAGGGGCACGTACGGGTAAAATTGGTGACGGTAAAATCTTCGTTTTAGATTTACCGCGATGCATCCGCATTCGAACCGGTGATGAAGGTTCTGAAGCTATTGGATAAAAAGTTAGCAGACTAAGGGACAGCGCCTTATTTTTATAAAAGCAGGGCGCTGTCCCCGATTTTCTGTTTATTTTAAAAGTACCTAAAGGTTACCCCGATAAGCAGGATTAAATCTCTTTGAGATTTAATCCATCGGCCCTTTGGGTAAATTTTGTTCCTTTCAGGAACAAAATTTAGGTAAGGAGAAAGGACATGAGTCGATCACGATTAATGGAAATAGAATCTTCCACAGAAGGAGATGGAAACGGTATGGGCGAAAAACTTAAAGCACCATCATCTGCGATTCAAGACCTTTACGGTCAAAATGTTTTTAGTCTCAAAGTCATGCGCAATTGTCTTTCTCAAAAAGCGTATGAATCTATCAGTAACACAATTAAAGAGGGTGGTCGGCTTGATCCATCGATCGCCGATGAAGTGGCTGAAGCGATGAAAACGTGGGCTGTTGCCAAAGGCGCCACGCATTATACGCATTGGTTCCAACCATTAACCGGCATTACCGCTGAAAAGCATGACTCCTTTTTAACTCCCGACGGTGAGGGCGGGGCGATTTTTGAATTTTCTGGAAAAGAATTGATTCAAGGTGAGCCTGATGCCTCAAGCTTTCCTTCAGGTGGATTAAGACCGACATTCGAAGCTCGTGGTTACACTGGTTGGGATCCGACAAGTCCAGCCTTTATTAAAGAAGGTCCTCAACGAGCCACACTTTGTATTCCAACCTATTTCGTCGGCTGGAATGGCGAAGCGCTTGACAAAAAAACACCTCTTTTGCGTTCTATGAAGGCCTTAGCTAAACAAATCAATCGTTTAGCTGATCTTTTAGGAATTAAGAAAACACAACAACCTTACGCGACATTAGGCGGCGAACAAGAATATTTTCTGATTGATCGCGATTACTATTATCAAAGAATTGACCTGATTCAAACGGGCCGCACGCTATTTGGCCGCGAACCCGCTAAACACCAGCAAATGGCTGACCATTATTTTGGCGCGATCAGAACACGCGTTATGGCGTTTATGGAAGATCTTGACAAAGAAATGTGGAAAGTCGGAGCTCCGGTTAAGACGCGTCATAATGAAGTCGCTCCGGCCCAATTTGAAGTCGCTCCTATTTTTGAAAATCAAAATTTAGCCGTTGACCACAATATGCTTTGCATGGAAGTGATGCAAAAAGCCGCGGAACGTCAAGGACTCGCGTGCCTGCTTCACGAGAAACCTTTTGCCGGAATCAATGGTTCTGGAAAACACAACAATTGGTCCATCACCGGTCCCGACGGGAAAAATTGGTTGTCTCCGGGAGCTAATCCTCACGAAAATGAAAGATTCCTTCTCATGCTCTGCGCAGTTATCAAAGCGGTCGATACTTACGCGGATGTTCTTCGCGCTGCGATCGCCTCTGCCGCGAATGATCATCGTTTGGGTTCTCACGAGGCTCCACCAGCGATCATCTCGATTTATTTAGGCGAGCAATTAACCGATATTATTGAACAGATCGAAAAAAGCGCGCAAGCCAAGAGTTCCAAACAAGAAGGAACACTTGAGGTTGGCGTTGATTCTCTTCCCGTTCTTCCTCGACACACATCCGACAGAAACCGAACGTCACCGTTTGCTTTTACAGGCGCGAAATTTGAATTCCGCGCGGTGGGTTCCAGTATGAGTTTAGCCGGCCCGAACGTTGTTTTAAATACGATCGTCGCTGACGCGCTTGATGAAATCTGCGCGGAATTAGAGAAGGCTGGGAAAAAAGATTTCAATAAGTCCGTCCAAAAAACGCTTCAGAATATTATCAAAAAACACAAAAGAGTTATTTTTAATGGTGATAACTATACTGAGGAATGGGCGAAGGAAGCTAAAAAACGCGGATTGCCAAATCTTAAAACAACTCCTGAGGCTTTGCCTGTTCTTAAAGAAGAGCGAGTCATCAAGCTTTTTGAACGCCAAAAAGTTTTAACGCGCAAAGAAGTGATTTCTCGTTTTGACGTCTACACTTCAACATACGAAACGATTATTAAATATGAAGCTGATTTAATGGTCGAGATGGCTAAAACAATGATTTTACCGGCTGTGTTTGAGTATCAAGAAGAGTTGGCTGGGACGATCGCTTCCGTCGAAGGGATCAATAAAACAAAATCGACGGCGAGCCGAAGTCTTTTGAAAGAGATTACTCAATTAACGGAGAAGGCGCTCAACGCGACAGACGTTCTCCAAACAGCCGCTAAAGGCGCTTTAACGACAAAGACAAAAGCCGCGATGGAAAATTTACGCGAAATCGTCGATACCTTAGAAGGGCTTGTTCCTCAAAATCATTGGCCGTTGCCTTCATACGCTGAAATGTTGTTTATTTATTAAAATTAGTCAATTTAGGGACAGTGTTTAGATTAATACTGTCCCTAAATTTTAACTTAGGATGCACAAAAATTAGGCACACATGCGGATCGCGTTAGCACAAATTAATCCAACGGTGGGTGATTTAAAGGGAAATTACGATAAAATTCTGGATTTTATCCGCCGGGCCGAGACTCAAGGCGCTGATATCGTTGTCTTTCCTGAATTGGTGATTTGTGGATACCCGCCGGAAGATTTACTTTTGAAGGAACATTTTATCCGGGATAATCTGGAAGTTTTGCAGTCTTTGATAAAAAAGATTAAAGGGATTACGGTGATCGTGGGTTTTGTCGACGTCGACAAGAAAAAACGATTATACAACGCCGCGGCCATTATTGCAGACGGAAAGTTAAAAGGTGTTTATCATAAACACGATCTGCCCAACTATGGCGTTTTTGATGAGAAGAGATATTTTGATTCTGGGACGAGTCCCGACGTATTTTTGATCGACGGCGTTAAAATTGGCGTTAATATTTGCGAAGATATTTGGGTTGATCGCGGAATTTATTTAAGCCAAGCGAAGAAAGGGGCTAAAGTTCTCATCAATATTTCCAGCTCACCTTACGATATCGATAAATTATCTGCGCGGGAGAAATTGTTGCAGACACGGGCTCGGCAGACAAAAACGTTTCTTTGTTATGTGAATCTCGTCGGGGGTCAGGATGAATTAATTTTTGATGGCGGCAGCATGGTGACGACACCTCAAGGTAAAATCATCGCTAATGCCAAACAGTTTGAGGAAGATTTGGTCGTTGTTGATCTTCCCGTTGGAAAAAATAACGTTAAAAAATCTATTCAACGGCACGTGATGCCAAAATTTTCTCAAATTGAACGAATTTACAAAGCTTTGGTGTTGGGAACGCGGGATTATATTCGAAAGAATGGATTTAAAAAGGTCATTATTGGTTTAAGCGGCGGGATTGATTCGGCGCTCGTGGCCGCTATCGCCGTTGAGGCCATCGGGAAAGATAATGTTATTGGAGTTTCGATGCCATCACGATACAGTTCCGTCGGCACAAAGACTGATGCTAAAGGAGTCGCTCGGAATTTAGGGATTGAATTTAAAGAAATTCCGATCGAAAGTGCCGTGGAAAGTTACGCCAAGATTTTAGAAAAAGAATTTTCTGGCTTAGCGCCCAATATCGCGGAAGAAAATATTCAAGCGCGGATTCGAGGGAATATTTTGATGGCGCTTTCGAATAAATTTGGGTGGTTGGTTTTGACAACCGGGAACAAAAGTGAGATTGCCGTCGGTTATTGCACGTTGTACGGAGATATGTCGGGTGGATACGCCGTGATCAAAGATGTTTTTAAAATAAAGGTTTATGAATTGGCCAGGCTTTGCAATGCTCGAGGGAAGGAAATTATTCCTCAAAGCGTTATTGATCGCGCTCCGACGGCAGAGTTACGGGAGAATCAGAAGGACCAGGATTCTTTGCCGGAGTATGATTTATTAGATCAGATTCTGATTGATTATGTGGACGAGCATAAATCTCCTGCACAAATCAGCCAGAAAACTGAAAAGAGTGTGGTTGATAAAGTTGTTAAATTGGTAGATGCCAGCGAGTACAAGCGTCGTCAGGCGGCTCCTGGTGTCAAAATCACTCAGCGTGCGTTTGGAAAAGACTGGCGTCTGCCGATCACGAATCGGTATCAAGAGTTGTAGATTTGAAAACTAGTAAAAATTTTGAATTGAATTTTTAGAGAAAAACGATAAAATTAACCAAACAAACCTTCGAGGTTTGTTTGGTTAACGGCTAAAAATGCTGAATATGAATACGATTGAAGAAGCGATGCTTATTTCCGAAGAGGGTAAAATTTACCGTTCTGTTATTAATCAGACAGAAAAGTTATTGATAGAAAAGGTGTTGCAACAAACAGGCGGGAATCAGATTGTCGCCGCCCGAAGGTTAGGCCTTAATCGTAATACTCTTCGCAGTAAGATTAAAAAGCTGCAAATTGATCCTTTAAAGTTTCGAGAATATAAAGAGGATTATTAAATATTATGACGATGAACTCAAAACAAGGTTTATATGACCCTCGATGGGAACACGACAGTTGCGGCGTGGGGTTCGTGGCGCATTTAAAGGGCCAAAAGTCTCACGATATTATTCGCAGCGGCGTTAAGATTCTTGAAAATTTAAGTCATCGCGGAGCGTGCGGCTGTGATCCGGAAACAGGCGACGGCGCGGGAATCCTGATTCAAATGCCGGACACTTTTTTTAGAAAAGAGTGCGCGAAACTTAAAATCCCATTGCCGGCGGAAGGCCATTACGGCGCCGGGCTGGTATTTTTGCCGACAAAATTAGAAGAACGCGCCCAAGTTGAACAATGGTTCCAAGATATTATCCGCGAAGAAGGACTCCAGATTTTAGGATGGCGGGAAATCCCGCACGACAGCAATAAAATTGGTAAGGTCGCGCGATCGGTTGAGCCGGAGTTTCGACATGTTTTTATTGGCTTGGGACCGCAAACTCCGTCGGAAAAACTCGACATTAAACTTTTTATCGTCCGCAAACGTATCGAGAAAAAGGTCCGCGAATCTGAGTTGACTCAGAAAAAATATTTTTATGTCTGCAGCTTATCCACCAAAACGCTCATTTACAAAGGACAGCTCATGGCTGAACAGTTGGACCGTTTTTATGCCGACTTGGCTGACGACGCCCTTGTCTCCGCCATGGCCATGGTCCATTCTCGTTACAGTACCAATACTTTCCCGACGTGGGCGCTGGCTCATCCTTACCGTATGATTTCTCATAATGGCGAAATTAATACTCTTCGCGGCAACATCAATTGGATCCACGCGCGCGAGATGCAATTTAAAAGTGATATTTTTGGCGAGGACATTAAGAAAATTTTACCCCTTATTGAGCCGGACATGAGCGATTCCGCCGGTTTTGACAACGCGTTAGAAATGCTGGTCATGGGCGGACGGTCACTGCCTCACGCGATTATGATGATGATTCCGGAAGCATGGCAAGCGCACGAGAGCATGGATGAAAAAAAGAAAGCTTTTTATGAATATCATTCGTGTCTTATGGAACCATGGGACGGTCCCGCTTCGATCGCGTTTACCGACGGGCGTTACATTGGTGCGGTTTTGGATCGCAATGGTCTGCGTCCATCACGATATTGTGTCACGACGGACGATGTGGTTGTCATGGCCTCCGAAACAGGGGTTTTGGATATTCCACCCGAAAAAATTTTAAAGAAATGGCGTCTGCAGCCAGGCAAAATGCTTTTGATTGATATGGAAGAAGGGCGTATTATCGACGACGCTGAGGTCAAAAAAGATTACAGTTCTCGTCAGCCGTATCAAAAATGGATCAAAAACAATGTTGTTGATTTTTATGATTTACCCGAGCCGAAAAAGGTTTTTGGATTTAATGAAAAGACGTTGCTTGAACGCCAGCGAGCTTTTGGATACACGCTGGAAGATTTAAAACTTATTCTGCCGCCGATGGCCGAGACAGGTCTTGAAGCCACGGGCTCTATGGGCGATGACACGCCACTGGCGGTCCTTTCCTATAAATCACGGCTTTTATTTGATTATTTTAAGCAATTATTCGCGCAGGTCACGAATCCTCCGATTGATCCTATCCGAGAAGAAGTCGTCATGGCCGAGGATGTGATGCTTGGAGCGGAAGGCAATCTTTTGGCCGAAACGCCTCAGCATTGTCATCGTTTGCGGTTAGATCGTCCCGTGATTGATAATCGTGAGTTGGAACAAATTCGTCATATCCATCAAGGCAATTTAAAAGCGACGACGTTATCGACGATCTTTAAAGCCGCGCAAGGCCCACAATCGCTAGAGAAATCGCTTGAAAAATTATTTTCCGACGCTGACGCGGCGATTGAAAAAGGCTATTCCATCCTCATTTTATCTGACCGTGATGTGAATAAAGAGAATGTTCCGATGCCGTCACTGTTGGCCTGTTCAGGACTTCATGAGCATTTGATTCGTCAAGGAACACGAACCAAAGTGAGTCTCGTTGTTGAAACCGGCGAAGCCCGCGAAATGCATCATTTTGCCGTCTTGATCGGTTACGGCGCCAATGTCATCAATCCTTATTTAGCGCTTGAGACCATTGAGGATTTGGTTCACAAGAAATTTCTTCAAGATGGGGTCACGGCGTTGGAGGCCAAGAAGCATTATTTGAAATCGACCCGCAAAGGACTTTTTAAAATTATTTCCAAAATGGGAATCTCGACGATTCAGTCGTATTGCGGCGCGCAGATTTTTGAAGCGGTGGGATTGGGAGAAGCTTTCATCGAAAAATATTTTACCGCGACACCGTCGAGAATCGGCGGGATTGGGATTGAAACCGTGGCCGAAGAGATGCTCCGCCGCCATAAGAATGCTTACCCAGAAGAGAATGTCTATGACGACATGCTGGATGTCGGCGGTCAATACCTGTGGCGAAAAGACGGCGAGCACCACCAACTCAATCCTAAGACGATTGCCATGGTTCAGCACGCGGTCCGCGTTGGAGATTACAATGTTTATAAAAACTATGCCAAAATCGTCAACGCTCAAGAGACCAATTTAGCGACGATCCGCGGACTTTTAAAATTTAAACAAGGGAACCCGATTTCTATTGAAGAGGTTGAGCCAGCTTTAAATATTGTCAAACGTTTCGCGACGGGCGCGATGAGTTATGGGTCGATTTCCAAAGAGACCCATGAAACGCTCGCGATCGCGATGAATCGTTTAGGCGGCTTCTCTAATACAGGAGAAGGCGGCGAGGATGCGGATCGTTTCCAAAAGGATCCCAATGGGGATTGGCGCCGCAGCCGCATCAAGCAAGTCGCGGCGGGCCGATTTGGGGTTACGATTGAATATTTGGTGAACGCGGATCAAATGCAGATCAAAATGGCTCAAGGGGCCAAACCCGGCGAAGGAGGACAGCTTCCCGGACATAAAGTCAGCAAAGAAATCGCCAAGACACGCCACACAACACCCGGTGTTGGACTTATTTCTCCGCCGCCGCATCACGATATTTATTCCATTGAAGATTTGTCGCAGTTGATTCATGATTTAAAGAATGCGAATTCCGACGCTGATGTGAGTGTTAAGCTCGTCGCTGAAATTGGCGTTGGCACGATTGCCGCGGGTGTGGCTAAAGGGAAATCGGATCACGTTTTAGTCAGCGGTTGTGAAGGCGGAACGGGCGCGTCTCCTCAGACATCAATTAAATACGCCGGACTTCCGATGGAGTTAGGCATTGCCGAGACACAACAAGTCTTGGTCATGAATGATTTGCGGGGGAGAATTCGCGTGCAAACTGATGGACAACTAAAAACAGGACGTGATGTTGTGATCGCCGGGATGCTCGGCGCTGATGAATTTGGTTTTTCGACGATTGCCTTGATAAGTTTAGGATGTATTTTACTCAGAAAATGCCATTTGAATACCTGCTCCGTCGGGATCGCGACTCAAGATAAAGAATTGCGCAAGAAATTCGCCGGCCGGCCGGAAGATGTCGTTAACTTTTTTATGTTTGTCGCGGAAGAGGTGCGGGAAATTATGGCGAGTTTGGGTTTCCGGAAGTTTGATGATTTAATCGGACGGGTGGATCTTTTAGAAACACAAACCGTGGTTGACCATTGGAAAGCTAGGGGCCTTGATTTGACAAAGATTTTGTACAAGCCGGAAGTGCCTGACGGTGTGGCGATTCATCACGTCGGGAAACAAGACCACGGCCTTGAACACGCCTTGGATCATAAGTTAGTCGATGCTTGTCGCGAAGCCATTGAGAAGAAAACGAAAGTCACATGTGATGACGTCATCATCAGAAATACCAATCGGACGGTCGGGACTATTCTCAGCAGCCGCATCGCTAAAAAATATGGGTTAGCAGGTTTGCCCGACGACACGATTCAAATTAATTTCCGTGGCTCGGCGGGTCAAAGTTTTGGCGCTTTCTTAGCGCATGGTGTGACGCTGCGTCTCGAAGGCGATACCAATGATTACGTTGGTAAAGGCCTGTCTGGTGGAAAAATTATTGTTTATCCGTCGAAGAACGCCAAATTTATTCCCGAAGACAATATTCTCGTCGGGAACGTGGTTTTGTATGGCGCGATTTTAGGAGAAGCGTATTTTAGAGGTGTGGCGGGAGAACGGTTCTGTGTCCGCAACAGCGGAGCGCAGGCTGTCGTCGAGGGTGTCGGTGATCACGGATGCGAGTATATGACGGGCGGACGAGTGGTTGTTTTAGGTCAAACGGGACGCAATTTTGCCGCCGGGATGAGCGGTGGGATCGCTTATGTTTGGGATAAAGATGGTGATTTTAAAAGCAAATGCAATATGGGGATGGTTGAATTATTTCCCGTCAAAGATAAATCCGACATCGCAGAGTTAAAAACTTTAATTGAAAATCACGCGCGGTACACAGAAAGTACCGTGGCGAAAAAGATTCTTGAGAATTGGGACCAGTCGTTACGGCAATTTGTAAAAATTTATCCGACGGATTATCGACGAGTGGTGGAAGAAGCCGCGGCGGTTAAAGAAGAACATGTGGAGGATGTGCCTGAACAGGAATTAGTTCCGGAATCAAATTAAAATGGGTGACATCACCGGTTTCATGAAACATAAGCGTAAGGACTTCGACAAAGAAAAGGTCGAAGAGCGCGTCAAGCATTGGAAAGAGTTTTATAAGCCAATGCCGGAGGAAGGGTTGCGTGAACAAGGCGGCCGGTGTATGGATTGCGGCGTGCCATTTTGTCAGTCGGGATGTCCTATCGGGAATATTATTCCGGATTGGAATGATTTAGTTTATCACAATCGTTGGAAAGAGGCGATCGAGCGTTTGCATAAAACCAATAATTTTCCTGAGTTTACGGGTAGTGTGTGTCCAGCACCGTGTGAAAATGCCTGCGTCTTGGCGATCAACGAACCGGCCGTTACGATTAAAAATATTGAAGTTTCAATTGTCGAGAAGGCCTATCAAGAAGGCTGGATTAAACCACAGCCGCCAAAACATCGCACCGGAAAAACTGTCGCCGTCGTCGGATCCGGACCTGCCGGTTTGGCCTGCGCCGATCAATTGAACAAAGCCGGTCACATGGTGACCGTCTTTGAGAAAAATGAAGTGTTGGGCGGATTACTGACCTTGGGGATTCCGGATTTTAAAATGGAAAAGTCCGTCGTGGAACGCCGATTAAAACGCATGGCTCAGGAAGGCGTCACTTTTAAAACTAAAGTGAATATTGGTGTTGATATTTCCGCTAAAAAGCTGGCCGCAGATTTTGACGCGGTTATTTTATGCGGCGGAGCCGAGCAAGGCCGCGATTTGACGGTTCCTGGACGAGAATTAAAGGGTGTTTATTTTGCCATGGAATTTTTAACCCAGCAAAATCGTATCGGGCTTGGTCAAAAAATTGAGGCTAAAGACAGAATTTCAGCTCAAGGCAAAAATGTCGTCGTGTTAGGCGGTGGTGATACAGGATCAGATTGTATCGGGACAGCGAATCGGCAAGGGGCAAAGAAAGTTTACAATTTTGAATTGATGCCTAAACCTCCCAAGCAACGGACTCCCGATAATCCTTGGCCGAATTGGGCTTTTGTTGAACGCAGCTCGACGTCTCATGAAGAAGGTGTGATCCGAGATTACGCCATCATGACCAAACGTTTGAGCGAAGAAAATGGCCAGTTGAAAAAATTTCACGCTGTGCGTTTGGAATTTGGACCGAAAGATCCTAAAACTGGACGAGCGTCCATGAATGAGGTTCCGGGTTCTGAATTTGAAATTGACGCTGATCTTGTATTGCTTGCCATGGGATTTTTAGGGCCGGTTAAAAATGGCATGTTGCAAGAATTGGGCGTTGTGCTCGATGAACGCGGCAACGTTAAAGCCGATAAAAATAAAATGACGAGTATTCCAGGCGTTTTTACCGCCGGAGATATGACCCGCGGACAATCTCTCGTCGTCTGGGCCATTCAGGAAGGCCGCGCCGCCGCCGAAGGCGCGCATCAGTATCTGATGAGCAAGGTCTTTGCTTGACATCATATCATGTGATGTTACACTTGTAATATAGAAGTTACAAGTGGAGACATTATGAAATTTCAGTTATCCCCGGCCGATTTAATACAATCCCCCCTTAAGCTTAAAATGATAAGATTTTTGCTGAGGCACGATGCCCTGATGAGCGAAAGAGAAATCGCCTCGATCTTGAAAATTTCTCACATGAGCGTTAATCGCATCCTGCGGGAACTGGCTCAGGAGAATTTAGTGCATTATGTCACAGCGGGGAAAGCCCATTTATGGAAAGTTAATCGCAAAAGTTATCTGTATCAGATTTTAGAAAAGTTAGTGAATAATATTGAACAATTGCCCGACCCATTGAGGGAATTGAAACAGATGATTTTAAAACATTTACCAAAAAATTTAGTTGAGCGTGCCGTCCTTTTTGGATCAGTTACCCGCGGGACCGAAGAGGTTAACAGTGACATCGACGTGTTTATTTTACTTAAAAATAGAGAAGGCCAGAAAAAAATCGAAGGAGTCGTTGAGAAATTATCAAATGAATGTTTAGAATTTTTTGGTAATAGATTTGCACCTTATATTTTAACGAGGGAACAGTTTAAGCAAAATAAAAATCCTGATCTTTTTGATGAAATTAACAAAGGTATTCAAATTTATCCTCCCAAAACATGACTTCCAAATTGAAAACACGGGATGTGGCTAAAGCGTTTTATGCCAATTATCTTAAGAAAGCAGACGAGTGTTTTCATGCCGCTTTAAATTCGTTTAAGAATGAGGAATGGAATGCTGCGGCTATCAATGCCATCCATGCCTGCATTGCTGGCTGTGACGCGATATGTGTTTATTTTTTAGGCAAAAGAAGTGAAGAGCACAATACGGCTGTGGTATTATTTAAAACAATTAAGAACGACGAAGAAATAAATACAAACGCGAATAGAATTTCACGGATTCTTCGCACAAAAAATATGGCTGAATATGAAGAACGGCTTGTTTACAAAAAGGAAGCAGAAAGAATTTTGCAGGATTGCGAGAGATTACTGACATATGTGAAGGGGCAATTGCCAAAATAAGGAATCGGATGACCACAGATGTCCTTACAGATTTCCCAAAACTCTATTGCCCGTTTCTCCGTCAGACGTTTGAGGTTGATCGGGAAGAGTGGAAGAAACACGGGTCCGAGTTGAAACTGCGTGTGCCGGAAGTTTATTTGGTGGTGAATCGAATGAACCCCGGATACGAATGGGTTTTTGACGACGAGGACACCATCGCGGTCGAAAAACTGGATGGGACGAATGTCAAAATTCTCACCGAAAAAGGAAGGTTAATGGCTGTGCAGAATCGTAAAAATGTGATTGATCCTCTGCAGATTATGCATGGCAAGACGTTTATTATGGAAGCCGTTTTTTGTTCGATGGGGAAAGGATATGTGAAGCCCGATGGCGAGGAAGCGGGAGAAGTCATTGGCCCCAAAGTGCAAGGGAACCCCTACAAACTGGATCTTCACGAATGGTATCCTTTTGAAAAGGCGATCTCAGATCTGAGATACAAATCATTTCATGAGCATGAGCGCACGTTTGAAAATTGGAGCGCCTGGTTTAAGGATGGATTGTTCTCGAGGTATTTTACGAAACGGGCCAGCCGAGTAGGTTCCGCTTTGCGGAACAAGCTGGGTTTAGATGAAAAGGTCATGGCTGAAGGCGTTGTATTTTACAATTTAAAACGCCGCGCGGCGGGCCAAATCTGGCGGGCGAAACTCAGACGTGACATGTTTGACTGGTTTTATTCGGACAGAATCAAGATTTCCGGCTATGACACAAAAGGACGTGAAGAGACAGAAGACCAGGAGAAATTTGAGTAAGACTCTTCTTTACCCATCAAAAATCATTCATGTAAGGAGAATGCGATAATTTTCAATATTGACTTTATAAAATCTCGTGTTAAAGAGGAACAAGATGTTTAAAAATAATTACATCCTTGCTTTGGATCAAGGCACGACGGGATCCAGAGCCTTAGTTTTCAATAGCAAAGGAGAAGTTGTTGCCAGCAGTTACAAAGAATTTAAACAATATTTTCCAAAACCAGGCTGGGTTGAGCATGACGCGGATGAAATTTGGCAGTCGTGCGTTGATGTTATTCAGAGTGCCTTAAAAAAATCTAAAATTAATCCTTACCAAATCGCCGCCATTGGAATCACCAATCAGCGTGAGACAACAGTGTTGTGGGATCGTAAAACATCTAAGCTGGGGGCGGGAGCCATTGTCTGGCAATGCCGACGGACAGCGGATATTTGCTCAAAGCTTAAAGCTAGAAAATTGGAGAAGATTTTTAGGCACAAAACGGGCTTGGTTCTGGATCCTTACTTTTCCGGAACCAAAATCAAATGGCTTTTAGATAATGTTAAAGGTTTACGAAGGCGCGTGGAGAAAGGTGAAATTGCTTTTGGAACGATTGACAGCTGGCTCATTTGGAAATTAACCGGCGGCCAATCGCATGTGACGGACGTGACAAATGCGTCACGGACATTAATTTTTAATATTCGTGATTTGAAGTGGGATCAGAAGCTTCTTAAATTTTTTAAAATTCCTTCCACAATTCTTCCTCAAGTTCAAAATTCAGGTTCGACTTTTGGTCGCACAATTAAAATTGGCAAATTGCCGTCGGGAATTCCGATTGCCGCGGTGTTGGGCGATCAGCAGGCCGCGCTTTACGGCCAAGGCTGTTATCAGGCCGGCACGATTAAAAATACTTACGGGACGGGATGTTTTATTATTTTAAACACCGGTAAAGAATTAATTTACTCCAAAAACGGTTTGCTCTCGACGGTGGCGGCCGATGAAAAAGGAAATCCTCTTTACGCGTTGGAGGGATCGATCTTTATCGCCGGCGCGGTGGTTCAATGGCTACGTGATCAATTGGGTGTGATTCAAAAATCGAGTGATATTGAAAAAGCCATTGTTGAAGAAAAGGATCTTGAACCGATGGAGTTTAGGGTAACTTGCAGGAATGGGATGGTGCGCGACATCATTTTTTACAACGCAATCGTCGGCGAACGGATTCTGGTATTTTTTGACGACATCACCGAACGTAAGGCCGCCGAGGCGCAAATCCGCAAGCTCTCGCTGGCGGTCGAGCAAAGTTTGGAAAGCATCGTCATCACCGATCTCGCCGCCGACATCGAGTATGTCAACGAGGCCTTTGTCCGTAACACCGGCTACAGCCGCG
>OBEQ012225013.1_pt1 | contig 24608 bp, 25 predicted proteins | sample 1670901 | NCBI WGS metagenome assembly OBEQ01 (sample SAMEA104232315, study PRJEB22302) | groundwater metagenome | biome: forest; feature: aquifer; material: groundwater | place: USA | collected 2011-08-07 | depth 5.4 m | reverse complement strand
TGGGAAAGATATGTACATCGCACAGAGGACCCGATGCCATTCCCGCAATTCTATATGACCCCCCAGTCCCTCAATTTTACCGAGCGACTCATGCATATGCTTACCCGTATTGTTTTTTTCCTTGCATCACAACTCGTTTTTTCTACACGCTGGCAAGAAAAATATCGAACGCTTGGATTTCCGGGGATCGAGAAGAAGAGTGTGCTTATTGAAAATGCATACACACATCATTTAGAAAAAATTTCCGACGGTGTTGTTGCTCCAAAGATCTTTCTTTGGGCCGGGAGGGATATTCCACTCAAGAATGTCGAGCGACTCAAGGCGGCTTTCACCGAAGCGCAAAAGCACGTTCCGCATATTTCACTTCTTTTGCTTTCGAGGGTGACACATGAGGTAGTGTTGCGTCACATGAGGAATGCATATGCGCTTATTCTGCCATCGTACTCTGAAGACAGCCCCAACCTCATCCTCGAAGGGCTTTCGTTTGGTAAACCTTTTATTGCGACGATGCACAACGGTCTCCATGATCTTATTGCACCATTTGGAATATTCGTTGATCCATGCGATCAGCAAGCTATCACCGATGCGATCATAAAGATGTGTGATGTCGGTACGCACCGCTCTTTCGAAGCGGAGATAAAGAAATTTCACTACATGCGCACGTATGATGATATCGCGAAGGAGTTTATTCAACTGATCACGCTACCAGAATGAAGATAGTATCGATAGGCAGCGATCGTTCTGTTTTTGAGGATGACTCGGTGGTGCGGGGGCGTCTTTTGGAGCAGGCTTCGCTTGTCTCTGAACTCCATGTGATTGTTTTCACACCGAAGGGAGAAAAATTCAAGAAGCTTGAACTCGGAAGGCAGCTCACGGTCTACCCGACGTCTTCGGCGGGGAAATTCGCCTTTCTTCCTGATGCGTATCGTATTGGGTGCGAGATACTGAAGGGAGTACACGGCCAAGAAAAGGGAAAAACGAAGTGGCTTGTAAGTACGCAAGATCCGTTCGAATCGGGTGGGATCGGATACTTGCTCGCTCGCCGATTCGGCATACCGCTGCATGTAGCGCTGCATACGGATCCGTTCAGTAAAGAATGGAAAAATGAGCGCATGAGCAATCACGTGCGCTTCGCGGTGGCGGCATTCCTTTTGCGCAACGCAGCCGGTGTTCGTGTCGTGTCAGAGAGAATTGCCCGCAGCGTGCGCGCACTGGGGGTGCCCGCCCTACGTATCACACGCGTGCCGATTTACGTCGATGTTCAAAATTTCATTGATGCAAAACCCACGTTTGATCTTCATCGTTCCTACCCCGAATTTACACAAATAGTTCTTTCGATTGGACGATTGCAGCCGGAAAAGAATTTTCATGGCTTGATACGCGCATTTGCAAAAGTACGAAAAACGCACGACGGGGCACTCCTCCTTATTGTGGGCAGTGGTCCCGAGCGCGACCGTCTTTTGACACTTGCAAACTCACTCGATCTTGGTCGCTCGGTGACGATACTGCCGTGGGCGCGTGATGTTGTGTCATACTACAAGACGTGCGACATTTACGCACAGCCATCCCTCTACGAAGGGTGGGGCCTTGCGGTGATCGAAGCGATGGCATCGGGTACCCCGGTAATCATGAGTGACGTTGGTTGTGCAGGTGAGGTCGTGCGAAGCGAGGAAACTGGGCTTGTGGTCCAGCCGCGAAATGAGGAGGAGCTTGTTTTTGGCCTCAACAGGCTACTCTCTGATAACAGACTCCGACTCAATCTTTCTGGAAATGGGGTTAAAGAAGCGCTTTTGCTTGCTACAAAGGCTGAGACACTCATGTTATATCAAGAAAGCTGGGAGAAAGCAGTAGGTAGTAAGTAGGAAGTAGTAAGTAGAAAGAAAGCAATGCAAAAGCAAACTCAAAATCCAAGAAAGAAAGTTGTTGTGATCGGTGGAGGAACGGGGACATTTGCAGTGCTCTCCGGCCTTAAGCGTTACCCAGTCGACCTTACTGCGATCGTCACGATGGCGGACGACGGCGGCTCGACTGGGCGCTTGCGTGACGAATTCGGCGTGCTGCCACCCGGCGATCTACGTCAATGTCTTGTTGCGCTTTCTGATGCGGATCTCGTCATGCGCAAGCTTTTCAATCATCGCTATGATCGCGGTGACTTGAAGGGTCACAACTTTGGAAACATTTTTATTTCAACATTAGAGCAGGTTACCGGAAGTCTCGATAGGGCACTTGATCTTGCCGGAGATATTCTCAATATTCGCGGACGAGTCGTTCCGGTAACGCTGGATAAAATTTCGCTTCATGCCGAGCTGATCAATGGAAAGGTGCTTAATGGTGAAAGTGCGTTTATGGAGTATCAGCTTGTTTCTAAATATGGGATCAAAAAGATATACCTTAATCCGAGTGGCAGTGCGAATCCCAAGGCACTTCGGGCGATCGAAGAAGCGGACTTTATCATCGTCGGTCCAGGCAAGCTGTACACCTCGATTCTCCCAAACTTTCTCGTGCGCGGGGTGTCAAAAGCGTTCACGCGATCTAGGGCAAAAAAGGTGTTTGTTGCGAATTTGATGAGTCAGCAGGGTCATACTGATAACTTTTCTGTGGCCGATTACGTAAAGACGCTCGAAGAATATATTGGCGGAAGGGTATTCGATATTGTCCTCTATAACACAAAAAATCCTCCCCAGGCGCTTGTGCGCCGTTATGCGGATGAGGGTGAGCCTGTTGTCTGCACGGCAAAATGCAAAAAGAGCGGTTACGAACTTGCCGGCAAAGACTTGCTCGCGGACGGTCTCGCCAAAACACCAAAGAAAGACCTCTTGCGCAGAACGCTTATTCGGCATGACCCAGAAAAACTCGCAAAAGCACTCATGCAGCTTATTTCCTAAGAGATGACAAAAAGTTGACTATTTTTAGAATGTGTGATAGAAAGAAATTGGTAAAGTAAGGACCTCGCGGCAGAGCCGCATGGTATTCAGCCTTCGCTACGTCGCCACTCGGTCAAAGAACAAATGAGGACATTTGCGCCTTTCCCTTGTTAGACGTAGTAAAAAGTTTTTTCACTTCGCATTTTTTCAACTTTCTTTTTCTGGAGACCAAAAATGGCCGATAAGCCGAACGTTATTCTTGTCGCGGATATTCCAGGTGGGAATAACTCCCATCATCTCAAGATCTTGCAATGGGACGACGATGTTGTCTCCGATGCCTTTGCCACTATCACCATGATCTTTCCGACGAAGGAGGATCCTCATGCGCCGGAGTTCATGCCACTCCAAGTGGAGACGACCGGGGACGACGACGTTTGTCGGCTTCTCTGGAAGCGCGACTGGAACTATGGCTTTCCGTATCTCGCTTATGTCGGTGATGAAGTCGTTATCGTCATCTGGCGCAACGACGAGATCATTGATGTGCTTGCTATCCGTGACATGCTGCTTGGAAAAGCACGGGAGACGACGGAGATGATCGCACTCAAGCGCGCAACCGCCCAAGTGCTTGGCAATGCCGTGATTCGGCTCACTGCTCATGAGCGTGAGGTCGAAGCATGGCTTCCGGAGGTCAGGGCAACAGCCGTGGTCGCAGCATCAACGAGTGTTCCCGTGTCAACGCCTTCGCAAGGAGAGGTTGCAGCCAAAGTAGTGGATGTTGCGGTGGTCCGACCAAATCAAGAGTCGACAAATGCCGTTCCGCGCATTCCTGCGTCGACCGGCAGCACCAAGGTAGACCAACTTGCGAAACACCGCGCCGAGATCGCCAAGCGCCGGCCGATCATTGTGTACGACAAAAGGATGGGCACACGTCTTGTGGGGATTCCTGTTGCCGAGAATGAGCTCATGCTTCTGCAAGACGAACAGTGTTATGTAGGCACGAACAGGTCCGGTATTCCCGTTGATCACTTCAAGGTAGAGGCAGAGGAGGGAAAGCGTCCACGACGCAAAGATGTGGTCCTGGTCACGACAGAGCCACCCGTTTCTCGCCCCGACAAAGGCGGCAACCCTCGTGTCATGCACTGACCACCACAGCGAGACCTTACGGTCAGGCCGCACTCACGTGCGGCTTTTTTGTGTTGCTATAACGTTATTTTGACAACACTATACGTGTTTGCTAAACTGACCAAACGATTTTTATCAGCATATTATTCACGCAAAATTCACGTTTATGAAAATTCTCGTTACTGGTAGCCAAGGGTTTATTGGCGGGCATGTTGTTAAGCAATTGCTGGAGAAGGGCTACGGTGTAGTGGGTTTTGATAGACGTGCTCCCGTAAATCCGGTGCCAGGCGTGCAATATTTTATCGGCGATATCCGCGACAAAGGCGCTGTCAGCCAAGCGATATTTGATACAGACGGCGTTATCCATTTGGCGGGGATTTTGGGAACCGCCGAGACAATCATGCATGTTCCTGAAACGGTTGAAACGAATATCATTGGGACACTGAACGTGTTCGAGGCACTGAAACAATATCAGTCTGCTCATGATGGAGAGAACAAACGATGCGTCTACATCACATTGCCTGATGTGTGGCAAAATCCCTACTCGATCACCAAGCGCACAATGAAGGATTTTGCTCTTCATGTGTACAATAAAGAACTCAAGACTGAAATTCAGGTGGTTCGTGGCTTCAATGTGTACGGCGAGGGTCAAAAATTCAAGCCAGTACGAAAGTTTGCTCCCAGTTTCATCATCCGTGCGATCCAGGGCGAAACTCTACAGGTATTTGGAGACGGATCGCAGCTCGTTGATCTCGTGTATGCAGGCGACACAGCAGCCATTCTGATCAAGGCGCTCGAGGCAGAGAAGATCGCCAATGAAGTCATTGATGCAGGGAGCGGCGAAGGAGTCCCTATTGTTGATGTCGCGAACATGATCGCAAAGAAAACCGGCGCAAAAGTCGAGCACTTGCCGATGCGTAAGGGTGAGAATATCAAGGCAGTCATTCGTGGCGACGTCTCGAACCTCGAAAGACATCTCGGCAAATTCGAATTCACTCCGGTTGAAGAAGGAATGAATAAAACCATTGACTGGTACAAGAAGCACTACAAGGAGTTAATATAGGCGCGTATCGCAAAACTCCCCCCATCTGGGGGAGTTTTCGTTTCTCCTTTGTGAGACGAGGATGGAGTGATAGCATGGGAAGATATGCGAGTCTTAATGATCGGCACAGATGCACAGCTATTAGATGCTTCTTCTGGTGCGGTAAAAAAAACGATTGAGTATGGAGAGACTTTTGGCGAGTTGGATATTTTGCTTCTGATTAGCGAGGGGAGTACAGAGTTTCACATCGATTATCCGCACGTGCGCGTTTATCCGGTATGCGGGAAATTCAGCCGATTCTGGAAGGGGTACCTGCTTGGGAGGAAACTGATGCAGGAAAAAAAATATGATGCCATTTCGGCGCAAGACGTCGAAAAATCAGTGCTCGCGCTGGCCCTCTCTCGAGAGTTCGGTGTTCCGTGGCAAATGCAGATCCACACCGATATATTCAGCCCGCATTTCAAAGAGCACTCAATTATCGACAGAATGAGGGTGTTGTTGGCGAAGTCCCTTATTCCCAAAGCAAATGGAGTTCGCGTCGTGTCACAGAGAATAAAGACATCAATCTTCCGATTGGGACTTTTAAAAGAGGGGGCTGCCAATATTGCAGTGCTCCCAATCTTTTTGGATGTAACAAGAATCAGAGCTGCTCCGGTAACGACTGATCTGCACAAGAAATATCCCGAGAAATTCATTCTCTTAATGCCCACGCGCTTAAGTAAAGAAAAAAATATCGGTATGGCGATCGAAGCGATCAAACTTCTTGTTTCTGATGGCACGGCGGAGAATGTTCTGCTCCTGATTGTGGGAAAAGGGCCCGAAAGAGACGCACTCGAAAAACTTGTTGCAGATAAAAAATTGGGGGCATATGTTCTCTTTGAGGCATGGACCGATGATCTGCCGTCATATTATAAAACCGCCGATCTGTATCTTTTAACTTCGGTCTATGAGGGTGGTGCACGCGCTCCGCTCGAAGCTCTCGCGGCGGCGCTTCCGGTTATGATGACCGATGTCGCACCGGCTCATGAAGAAGTGCGAGACGGCTACAATGGCATTGTGGTGCCCGTTGGCGACACCAAAGAGCTGGCAAGTAAAATCGGCGAGCTTTTGGAGGATAGAGTGAAGTTGGCGAAATTAAAAGAAGGGGCAGCGGCATCGCTCTCGTCCCCGATCTCCAAAGAGGAATATCTGCAGTTATATAAAAAACTCCTCGTCCTCTAGGTCCTACTACAGATCTCCTTTAAGTCGATACTTGAAAATCCGGTACCATTCAGTGAAGAAATAAAAAATGCGCAGCACTTTTTTATTTTTATCCCTGCTGCTCTCAATCCGATCGAACCAGCTGTAGTTGAGTGGGGGATAGTTGATGATGTTCACTGTGTTTGGAGACAGCGACCATACTTTTTTGAACGTGAGATAAGCGCGCAGTTGATGATGCGGAGAGGTAACCAAAATGATTTTACTCCATTGCTCGTCACGTGCTGTTTTTAGAACATTCAAAGCGTTTTCTTTTGTGTTGCGGGAATCGAGCTCCAGCATGATGTCTTGTTCGGGTACTCCATATTCTTTCGCGTATTGCGCCATTTCTTTTGCCGGACGAGAGCCTGTCGTACCAACTAGTAGAAGTTTTTTTGCAAATTGATCTTTATAGAGAGACAGGGCAAACTGAATTCTTTCAAAACCGTTGCCGCAGAGGACAACGATTGCGTCTGCTTTTTGGAGTGTATCTCTTTTTGCTAAAAACGCCGTCATTAAGGCTTAGTCTATCAACATATTTCTTCACCAACAAAGGCACCAACGTGTTTATCCAAGTTCCCCACACCCAGTTTGAAAAAGGTGCTCGGAGTGGATCTTTTTGACAGATCACATAAAAAATGTTAGTTTCAACTTGAATTGTTCTCTCTTATTTGTGGAACCTCGTTCCCGGGAGGTCTTATGCTTATTGTTGCGCTTTTTGGCCCAGCTCTTCAGAAACTGTCACCGCTGTGGAATGCCCTGTTTTCAGGGCGCGATCGGCTCAAGATGTATGAAGTTCTGATTCCTGATGGTCGTAACTATCTTGGGCCCAAACGAACGCTTCATGACCTTCACTTTCGTGCGAAAGACATCGAAGAAGCTCGAGTCATGCTCGTGAAGTTTAGGGAAAAGTTTCCTTATCCGCGCTACCATGACCCAGTGGAATTGGGCCCGTACCTTAGTGTGCAGTTCTCACTTGTGTTTCGGAAGGAGCACAACGTGCTGTGGCGCGAGGAGCGCCCTGATGGCAGCTATCACGAGACGTCCTGCGATATCGTCGACCTCAGCGAGTACGAGGTGAAATAACGCCGCGCGATAATGTGTTAATCAACATTTTTGTCAAACTAAAGGAGCAAGAAATGTCAGGTTCGAATGTTGCAGTTCTGTTTCGTTCTTATGCAAAGAACGATTCTCTCGTAGAGGAAGTGGTTGGGCGCGCACTTGTGAGTATTCGCAAGGCAAACTCCCTCATGTTTGACCGAGTGTTTGTTGTTGTCCCAACCGACTACGATTGCGGAGCGACTTCTGCTTATCTTGCGCAAGCGATCACTGCTGCTGATTCCTTGCGGGCTGAGGTCTTTCCCGCCGTAGGGCATCACAGCTGTGGTGCGCTCAACCAGGCGCTCGCAGCGCTCGTCGGCACCGTCGCGTATGTGGCGATTGTCTCGAACAAGGCATCGGGCTATTTGAGTGCCGAGGTGCTTGCACGGGCACTTCTGTTACTTGAAGGCGGACTGAAAGTTGTCGGAGTCCGCATCAGCGAGCTTGATGAGGTGCATGAAAGCCCCATCGAAAACACGTTCGCGATCTGGGACCTCGAGGCGCTTCTTGCGGTCGGAGGTTTCGACAGTGAGTTGGGTGTCGAAGAGGTCGCTCCGCTTGCGAGACTCATGCAGAAGTTTGGGGCATGTGCCGCACTCATTTCTGCCGAGCAGGGTGACGCAAAATTGAATGTCCGTAAGTCAGCCGACGGACAAGCTCGTCACGATGAAGTGAGAAGCACTAAACGCGAGCGCCAAGGACTCGAAGCCGCTCGTGTCGGTGTTACCCTCGATTGGATGAAGAGCAACATCGTCGTCATGTAGTCAATTGTTTGTCAGTGCCCGACACCTCAATGGTGGCGGGCATTTTTTTGAAACTAAATTGCTTCGTGGCATGTTATATTTGATGAACTATAATACCCATAACATGTCAGCACAAAAACCCACAATAGGCTTCGTCGGTCAAGGATTTATTGGTAAAAACTATGCGAACGACTTTGAGGCTCGCGGATATAACGTTGTTCGTTATGCACTCGAACCGGAGTATGTAGCGAATAAAGAAAATATCAAAGAGTGCGACATCGTATTCACTGCAGTGTGGACCCCGACTGCTCCTTCCGGGAAGTCTCGTGACGACGGACACCCCCGTGTGAAATTTGACGATAGCATCGTGCGTAGCGCGGTCGAGCTTGCAGGGGAGACTGCGATCGTTGTGATCAAGTCGACCATTGTTCCTGGGACAACACAGTCGATACAGGCAGCAAACCCAAAAAAATTCATTCTCCATTCTCCTGAATTTCTTACCGAGAAAACTGCAGCGCATGACGCAGCGCACCCTGAGCGAAATATCGTTGGCATGGCTAAGGATACCCCCGAGTTTCGCGCAGCCGCGGAAAAGGTGCTGAGCATTCTCCCGAAAGCCGAGTTTGAGCTCATCACGAGTGCGATCACTGCCGAGCACATCAAGTATGCGAACAATGCGTTCCTCTTTCTCAAAATTGTATTCGCAAATATTTTCTACGACTTGGTTGAGAAGAACGGAGCGGACTGGGAAAGTATTCGTGCTGCAGTCGGCGCTGATCCGCGTGTCGGACCTTCCCATCTTGGGCTCCACCTCGATGGTGATCCTGCAAATGTCATGCGTCGCCGCGGCGCAGGACGAAGTTGCTTCATCAAAGACTTCGCCGCACTCAGTGAAATGTACGAAAATGCATTTCCTGACGATGCTGACGCGATAATGCTCATGCGCGGACTTGAATATAAAAATAGTAAATTCTTAAGAGATGCCGACCGTTACATCGACCTCCTGGAGGGGGTATATGGTGAAGATGCCGGCAAGGTTAATAAGAAGACGATATGAATCACTATGATTTTGCGGTCAGTCTGGCAAAAGAGGCGGGCGCTCGCGTAATGGAGATGCGTAAGGGCGAAAAGTCAGTGTCGCACAAAGGGAACGATCGACGTGACCTTGTGAGCAATGTCGATAAAGCTGTCGGTGCATTCCTTGTGACGGAGATCAAAAAGGCGTTTCCCGAACATTCCGTATATTCGGAGGAAGACGCCGACACTCATGTAGATTCAAAAAATGAATACCAGTGGACAGTGGACCCCATCGATGGCACGTCAAATTTTGTGCGGGATATTCCCATTTTTGCCGTTTGTATCGGACTGATACACCACAATATTCCCATTGTTGGCGCGATATACAACCCTGTCACCGATGAGCTCTTTAGTTTTGAAAAAGATCGTGGAGCATTTTTAAATGGGGAACAAATAAAGGTCTCGGGCATCACTGTGGCACAGGATGCATACAGCTTGTTACGTATAGGCCGCAACGAAGCGCTCGCAAATTGGGGTGTGGAAACTCAGCGCTCATTCTTGAAGTCTCTAAAGAAAGTAGGAAATCTTGGCTCATCTGCACTTGATCTGGCATATGTTGCGGCAGGGCGCATTGAGGTTGTTGTATATGGCACACTGACAACGCGGGATATTTCCGTCGCATTCGGACTGGTGCGTGCCGCCGGTGGGGAAGTATATACACCGAACGGCGAACCGATCTCGATCTCTGACAAGCCGCAGACTATTATTGCCACTGCGAATAAGGCACTGTTTGATCAGGTGTTGCCGCTGATCCACACGGAGCTATTGCCGGGCTGATATTTCTTTTTGCCGCTCGATCTCATCTTGTGAGCGAAGCGACTCTTGTCTCCCGACAAATGTGCGCACCTCTTCATCGGGAAGATAAGAGTCATTCAGTACTGCGGCAAGCGCATGAAGCCAGAATGTAATGCGCAGTTGCGCAAGCTGGTGCATATCGCCTGAGGTTTTTTTCAATGACTCGGTACGGAACTTTAATAGGTATCCGAGCTTATATACGCGCATAAGCCGCAAACACAGGAATTCCTCTTTGCTGCGGTTGTTGCGAACATACTCCGCGAGTGCGCGCTCAAGTTCTGGGTTAAATTGGGTCATAAAGTTTATGAACCGTGCCCAGCCTTCGTATTTGTTGGCAAAATCAATGGATGTATTGTCCAGAAGATAGATGTCACGGCCGACCACGCGGAGGTTATGGGGCACAAAGTCGTGGTGAGTGAGAAAGCCGGAATAACGCTCGATAGTCACTTTATTTTCGCTCAGGAATGCGCGAGCTTTCGCAAAGACCTCATGAAGCTCTTTGTTGTCGGGATCATTGGAGAGTGCGGCGGTATAAAAAGTCTCAAAAGCTTGAATGTAGTCGTTGGCGTTTCTTGCCCCGAACACATTGCTGATCATGTTCATGTGTCCGTATGTGGTGGCATGGGCGCCTTCCTGCGCTTCAAATGCGCGCAGCGCAAGAAAGAATTGTTCTTCGAGGGGGCGTGCGATGAAGGTGATGTCTTGGGGAATGAAGCTCGTGACTGAAATCGCATACGTATCGGTCTTCACGTAGAGTAATTCTTCGGGTGAGAAGAACGTGTTATATGCAAAATTGATCGAGCCAAGTGCTGACCGGCATATGCGCTCATGCTCGAGCTCGCGCATCCCCGTCTCACTACTGCTCCACTTAAGGATAACGCGCTTGTTGTCTTTTATTCTTATTCCGGTAAGGACAAGTTTGTGAGGGCTGAGTAGGTAGCGCTCACCCCCGATCTGTACCTGCTTCTCGTCCAGTGCAAAACCCAAGTCCTCGATGATCGGCGAAAGGACTGCGAACTCTTGTTTCTTATATTGTTCCCACGCGGCCTCTTCTTCGCTCGGTGTGTTTGGCTGTATTTTTTTTTGGCTTTCTGTCATGTTATTTTTTGAGGACGAGTTCAAATACACTCATAAGCATGTTGATGTGCGCAGCCCAGGAAAATTTTTCATCTACTTCCACTCGTGCACCTCTTGTGAGTTGAGTCGCGACAGTGCTGTCAGTAAAAATCCTCGTGATCGCCCGAGAGAGTTCGTCAGTGTTTTGTGCTTCAACGAGTAGCCCTGATATATGCTCTTTCACCACTTCAGTCATTGCGGGAATACGAGTGGCCACCACCGGAGTCCCGGCAACGAAGGGTCGGAAAAGATTATTGGGAGTGAATTCCTCGTTGGGATTGTGCACGTACACCGCCGAGCTTTTAGTAATATGCCATGCTTCTGCGTGCGAGACACGCCCCAAGAAGAACACATTTTTCTCCAATCCAAGCTCTTTGGTCAGCGATTTAAGCGCCGCTTCTTCTGGGCCGTATCCCGCTATCAATAACTTTATTTCCGGAAATTTTTCTTTCAGTTGTAGGGCGGCGCGTATGATCCCACCGACATTATTTTCTTTGGTAAGCTTGCATATCGTTACGATCTGCTCCGAGACTATGGATGAGGCAAAGGGGAGTTGCTCCGGCATATCTACAATATGATAGTTCACTGCGATCTTTTGCTCCGGTACTCGGTAGTATTTCGACACGAGTCGTAAAAGCTCTTTCGATTGCACGAGGACCGTCGTCGCGTGACGCAGGACGAATCCCTGTAGAAACAGCACAAGCTTTACCCGCAAACTCCCTTCAGGGGACGACAAAAAATCTCCCAAATATTTTTTTGTTTGTCGTAGCTGCGTTGCGCTTTTCCAGGCCTCGTCTTCTTCAAAGTTGATCACGAGAGGGATATTGCGCAGCGTTGAAATGATAAGCGAGGGAAGTCCGGATGCGACCGCATTTTGTGCGTAGATGATATCGGCGTCTTTGGTCACGCTCCACAGCATTCGAGTATATTTGATCAAACGCACAACAAGCCGACGTCGCTTGCTTACCGTGATAAGTTTTGCTCCCGGTGCCCATTCCGAAGTGCTGGCATAAGCAACAATGGTGACCTCGTGATGATCTGCGAGGCGAAGAGAAAGTTCCTTTGCATAGCTTGCGAGCGGTTCGGTTTCAGGCGGGTAGAGCGGGGTTGCGAGAACGATGTTCATAATGGCTAGTTTATCATAATAGGACTTACGCAAATGGCGAACTTCTTCGTTATGGGGCCCCTGCGACTCGGTCACCATATAAGAATATGCCTTCCTCATCACTTTCCCCATGCCTCGAATTTCATCCATTTGCATAAATCCTATCTCATATAGTGTTAAAACTCGCCAAATGCTGTTTTGGTGACTATTTGCGCGCGGGTATTGTTTACTCAAATGTAAGCATTGCTATATACTAAAAACATGAAAACTACTGTTGTCACAGGAGCCGCCGGGTTTACCCAGCCCCACCCGCTGAGCTTGTTAGGCAGTTTTATTTAACGATCTCTAATATTTTTTATGTCAGAAAGTAAAAAAACAGTAGTGGTGACAGGTGGAGCTGGGTTTATCGGCTCGAATCTGGGAGAGGCACTCATCTCCTCAGGTTATCGGGTGCTCGCCATAGATAACTTTGACGATACCTATGAGACACGCTTTAAGGAGGAGCATATTAAAAAACTACTCTCGGATAAAAACTTTGTTTTTGAGCGTGCGGACATTCGCGATCGTGAAAAGATGCTCGCGCTGTTTCAAAGAGAAAAACCCGAGTCGGTCATTCATCTTGCAGCAAAGGCGGACACGCGTGCTGCGGTGGAAGACCCGTATCCTTATGTCGACAACAACATCAACGGCTCGCTTTCAATTTTTGATGCTGCACGAAAGACCGAAGTGGCCCACATCGTGAATGTTTCGTCTTCTTCCGTGTACGGCAATATGCCGACCCCATGGAGCGAGGCGGTGATCACTGATGAGCCCATTTCGCCCTATGGTGCGAGCAAGCGTGCGGTGGAACTTTTTGCACGTTCATATGTACATAATTTCAAGATACCGATCACGTCACTGCGGTATTTCAATGTCTATGGCGAACATAATCGTCCGGGCATGGTGCCATACAAGTGGGCGAAGGCGCTTCTTAAGGGCGAGGAGATCGAGATATCAGGGAAAGGAGACCGCAAACGCGATTACACTTATGTCGGCGATACTGTGCGTGCAACCATGCTTGCGCTAGAGAAGCCTAACGGATATCAAACATTCAATATTGGGAATAATAAGCCACTTTCACTGCGCGAGCTGCTTGCGGTTTTTGAGGCAGTGATTGGAGTAAAGGCAAAGGTACGCGAACGCGAGAGCCACAATGCGAGTGTAGAGGAAACATATGCCGACATTACATTGGCGGGAAAAGTTCTCGGCTGGAAACCAGAGATTTCTATCGAAGAGGGGGTGACTCGTCTTGTTGAGTGGATCCGGGCTGAGCGCCTGTAGTTCCTTGCGAAGACAAGGCGTAACGCTTATTGTAGTATCATATGCGACTTCTTGTGATCACCCAGGTCATGGACAGATCTGACCCAGCGTTGGGTTTTTTTGTGCGTTGGGTGGAAGAATTTGCAAAACGAATCCAAAAAGTCGAAGTCCTCTGTCTCAAAAAAGGGAATTGCAGCATGCCCGTGCATTCGCTTGGGAAAGAGTCGAGAAAACAGAGTGGAATGAAGATCGTTGATCGTATTGTGTATATGGTGCGCTTTTTTGCGACATTGATACGCATACGCGGAAACTACGACACGGTGTTTGTGCATATGAATGAGGAATACGTCCTTTTGGCAGGTTTGTATTGGCGCCTCTGCGGCATCCCCGTATACCTTTGGAGGAATCACTACGAAGGATCATGGAGGACTCGGCTTGCAGTGGCGCTCTCGACCAAAACCTTCTGCACATCTGCCTATTCATACACCGCACAATTCAAGAAGACGGTGATCATGCCGGTTGGTGTCGACACGGAGTCCCTTCACACGGACACTCCGGTCGAACGCGTCGCTCGTTCGATATTATTCCTTGCGCGCTTTGATCGATCAAAAAAGCCGCATCTTTTGGTTGAGGCGCTCGGAAAACTCAAGTCCGAAGGTGTTTCATTTCATGCAACATTTGTCGGGGGACAGTCTGATCCGACATCAGGCTATCAAACAGAGGTAGCGAATAAGGCAAAAGAACTTGGGATCGATACATATTGTGATTTCATCGGTGCAGTGCCCAATACTGAGACATTCCGTTACTATCGCGCCTCTCTTATCTATGTGAATTGCGCAGGAAGCGGGATGCTCGATAAGACCGTCTTTAAAGCTGCAGCTGCGGGGTGCTTGGTGGCGACGTCAAGCCTCGATATTGCCAAGTATGTCGACAAGCGTTGTGTCTTCCAGGACGGGAATGCAGATGAACTGAAGGAAGTGCTAAAATATATACTTGCAATGAGTGGAGACGACAAAGAAAAGCTCCGCACGCAGTATGTTTCTCTTGTGGAGCAAAACACACTCCCGGTGCTTATGGATAAATTAGTCGTCGAAATGAACAAGGCATGAAACTTTTCTATATCGCAAACACTCGTATTCCCAATGAAAGAGCGCACGGCATCCAGATCATGGAAATGTGCGCCGCTTTTGCAGACCAGGGAGTTGATACTGAACTCGTTGTCCCGCAAAGGCAGAACCATATTCACGATGATCCTTTCGAATATCACGATACGAGAAGGGTGTTTTCAATTCATACCATACCTTGTATCGACCTTGTGCGCTTTGGACGGGTCGGTTACTTAACCACACTTGTGGTTTTTGTTGCGGGACTGTTCGGATATTTGTTATTTAAAAAAGATTCGGTTTTTTATTCGCGCGATGAGTTTATTGTGCTCGCCTTTCATATGCTTGGAAAAAAGATCATATGGGAGGGGCATACAGGACAGAAAAATTTGGGTGCGCGCCTCGTTGTCCGTTTGCGTATCCCTACCGTGGTCATCACTGATGCGCTCAAGGAGCTCTATCTTTCCATGGGCGCAGATGCATCGCGCATTTTCACTGCACCGGACGGAGCCGATATCGGCCGTTTTAATATCGCCATTACGCGAGAGCAAGCGAGAAAGGAACTTGGTCTTCCTCTTGATAAAAAAATTGCTCTATACAAAGGGCATCTGTACGAATGGAAGGGCGCGCACACGCTTGCGCGTGCGGCACAGTATCTCCGTGAAGAAGGTGTTGTCTGTGCGTTTATCGGAGGTACTGACGAAGATGTTGTGTTATTTCGACAAGAGTTCGGTGGACAAGAAAACATATTGATACTCGGCAATCAGCCACGCCAAAAAACACCAATATACCAAAAGGCCGCCGACCTCCTCGTCATTCCCAATAGCGCAAAGGATGATGTTTCGAAACTCTACACGTCGCCGATGAAACTATTTGGCTACATGGCAAGCGGTGTCCCCATTGTTTCCTCCGACCTGCCATCGCTTCGGGAGATTTTGAACGATTCTCTCGCTCATTTCTTTACCCCAGATGACCCAAAGAGTCTTGCTGATGTCATTAGAAAAGCACTTGGCGAATATGAAGAAGCGAAAAAGAAGGGTGCGACGGCTCTTGTTCTTGCTGAAAGTTATTCTTGGCAAAAAAGAGCTCAGAACATTTTGGATTTTATTGCAAATATGAAATGAGTAATACCTTCGTCACTTTTCCCGCTGCGCTGTGTTATCATAACCGACTATGAATATGACATTTCCAGATCACAAAAATATCACCATCGGTTTTGTCGGTCAGGGGCTTGCCCAGTGAAATTCGATAAGGTTGCTAATTTATGATGTACTATACGTATGTTTTATTGAGTAAAAAAGATCATCAGTTTTATACAGGGTATACCAACAACCTTATCGAACGATTTGAGCAGCACGCGAAGGGTGAAGTAATCTCAACCCGAGAAAGGCGACCGTTCACGCTTGTGTATTACGAAGCATGTAAAAATAAAAGTGACGCACTGCATCGCGAAAAATATTTAAAAACATACTACGGTCGAATGTTTATAAAAAAGAGGCTCAAATCGTATTTCACCAGGCCACCCGTTGCTACATAGAACGTTATTTATGCAAAACCAAAATTTCAAAAATATTACAATAGGTTTTATAGGTCAAGGGTGGATTGGAAAGAATTATGCCGATCATTTTGAAGATCGTGGTTTTTCCATTGTTCGCTACTCGCTTGAGGAGCCGTATGTCAAAAACAAAGAGGCGATCCGCACATGCGATATAGTGTTCGTTGCAGTACCAACGCCGACTACTCCAGAGGGGTTCGATGATAGCTATGTGCGCTCGACGCTCACTTTGGTGGGGAAGGGCGCAACAGTCGTGATCAAGTCCACGATCCCCCCCGGGTTAACTGCCCGGCTCGATGCGGAGCATGAACACCTCTATATCATCCATATTCCGGAATTCCTTCGCGAAGCGCATGCACGTTACGATGTCGATAACCACGAACGTCTCATTATCGGAATTCCCAAAGACACACCCGAATATCACGAACGCGCAGAGCTGCTGCGCTCGATCCACCCGAGGACAAATTATTCAAAGATTGTTTTGTCGCACGAAGCCGAGATGATCAAATATGCACACAATACGATCGGTTACGCGACTGTCGTGTTTGCGAATCTTCTCTATGATCTCGCTCAGGCCAATGGCATCGAGTGGGAAACAGTCAAAGAAGCGGTATTGAGCAATCCGTGGTTTCCTGAAAAATATCTCAATCCGGTGCATCAGGGCGGTCGTGGGGCAGGGGGGCATTGCTTCATCAAGGATTTCGCGACGCTCGCCTTGCTCTACAAAGAACACCATCCCGATGATAAGGAGGGGAACGCGCTTCTTGCAGCATTCATCAATAAAAACAATCAGCTGCTTCGTGACTCAGGTAAGGACCTTGATCTATTGAAAGGTGTGCATGGAGAGGACTAGCTTTTCACCACTCTCGCTTTGAGTTCGCCATAGATCCCAATAAAGGTTTGATGGTTGAGTGGAAATTCGAGTACCACATGCAGAAGCGATAAGAAGTAGAGCACTAAGGCGCAGATGCGGTAATCGTACGCGTAGATGCCTACCGCAAAAAGCCATAGAAGTATGACCATTGCGAGGTCTTCCTTGGGGAGTACATGCCAGGCGATGATCTTTGTTTTCGAAAACCAGTTAAGATAGTGGTACGTGTAGGCATATGCGATGAATTTCATGATCGCTAAACCCCATAGTGACGCATAGATCGCTTCTTGAGCGTTTACGACACTGATGTGTAGCAGTTGCATCAACGTGAGATTGGTAAGCTCAAAAAGAGCGTAAACGCTCTTTACACTCTCGCTGACAATTGCAGGATCCGAATGGAGCGAAAGCAGCGCAAGTGCGATGGGGGCCAGGATGAACACGCCTACTGAGATCAAACCCGAAACACTTTTACTTCTGAGCGCTCCATAGAGGAGAAAACATCCGGTGAAGATAAATACATGTATGACCGTTGGGATCAAAATAGCAATAACGGTAAAGACGGGGAAATACACGGTGACCCAAAGGCCGAACATCATCAAAAGTATCAGCGCTGTTCTTTGTGATCCATTCCCGACGGTATTCATAATCAATGCTAAGAAAAATAAGAACAGGAGCACAAGAGCCAATGTATTGATAGTGAAAGAAAAAAAAGAGAGCGTGAACAAAAGCAGTGTTCCTGCAACGAGAAAGCGATAATCCCCCTTTTGTTTGGTGAAGTAATTTTTACGATGCAACCAGGGGATTTCAGTGAGATAGTGAAGCGGGCCAAGTACCGCGTAAGCGAAGAGAAAGAGCCAGAACGGCAAAAAGAATGCCAGCACAGCCGAGCCGAGCATGAGGAATATATTTGTGTAGTCGAGTGCGGATCCCTTCATGTAGTTAAGATTACTACGAGTTTTTTCGTTTTGCTACTACAAGAAAATTTTTCTGCCCTGAACCACTTTCGCGCACGATAATGTCCGACCCGACAATTTCAAAACCATTTTTTTTGAGAAGTTTACACAGTTCTTTTTCCGTAAAGGCGTGGAGATAACGCTTATGTTTTTTCTTTCCGAACGTGAGTATGATGTCTCCGAGTTCATATACAGAAAATGGATTAGCGCTCAACATGAGTTTCATGAAATGGGCCGGTTGCCAGAGGTCCCATGCCGTAAGGATGAGCGTCCCGCCGGGCCTTAAGATGCGTGCTGCCTCCGTGATGAACTTTGTGCGCAGGGCACGGCTCGGAACATGGTGGATCGTCGCGAACGAAAAAGCAATGTCGAATGACTCGTCGGGAAAGGAGCATGCTGTTGCATCACCCTCGACAAAGTTCACCCCGGGATGCAATCGTCGTGCCTCCTTGAGGAGTCCCGCTGAATTATCCAGCCCGGTGTATGTCACATTCCGCGCTTCAAGCAGAGAATAGAATCTCCCGTTTCCGCAGCCGATATCAAGCACGTGCATGCCCGGCGTTGCGTGTTCCGCAAGAAAAGCGAGTTCTTCCCAGAACTTTGCCCGCGTCGCGGAGAATTCGACGGCCATTTGATCGTATGACTCACGGTTCTCATTGAGAATCTTTTCCGCAGTTTCGCTTCTCATTACTATCACTTTACGATGGAATCAAATAAAGAAAAAGCCACGAAAAATATCCGTGGCCAAATTGCTCTGCTATTGAAAGAATGCTTCCATGCGCTCTCGAAGCGCAATCAGTGTACGTTCGCGATAGGGGAAAAGAAGGAACGGTGATATCTCGGGGACGATAGTGCCATTCCACCCGCTTCGCAGGATCTCTTTCGCGAGGAGGTTAAGTCCTTTTGTGAGCTTGCCTTTTCCGGGGAGGCAGTCGCGTCCGTCGCCCGCAGCTTTACCCGTGAAGTCGTTCCAGTGTATCTCCACAATGCGTTCCGGTTTGCAATCGTGCCACGCACGCAGCATCTCTTCTGCGAGGTGATCCTCGTCGTATTGCCCGAGCGCCTTACCCCCGGGAGCATCGAGACGCCACTCAAGCATGTGGAATGTGTCGAATACGATCGGAAAGCGCGTGCGAAGTACTTGTTCGGAAAATTTCTCGTAACTCATGCTATGAGTGAATTTTTTTCCTTCGTTCTGCCACGCGCACGCAGTTTGGAACGCCCAACTTACTTTAAGGTCATCTGTTTCGCGATCAAGTTTTACAACTTCGTTAAAGCGGTCAGCATAAGCAATGAAGAGCTCACTCCTCCCTCGTGCGATGAGGTCTTCAAATGAGTAGTCATTTTTTGGAAGGAATCCGATCGCTCCAAGAATTTTGTTTACGAAGAATCCACCCCCTTCCTTCTCACTCCAGGGTTGGTGGAACGACAGGCGAAGACCGCACTCTTCAGTGAGCCGTTGGTATTCAGGAATGCGCTTCAGAATGCCGGGAAATAGAAAAAGCTCAATTCCCTGAAAACCCGCCCGCTTTAAGGCTTCACACTGTTGCCTTGGGCTCAATCCGAAAAGGGAAGGAGCGGGAAGCGAAAGACTCGGTATATATGTCATTTTCATCCCTCTCTGACTAGAAATCTAATTTCTATTTTGCACTTCTTTTTACTTATTGTCAATTTCGATCTCCTGACTGATTTGCTACTGTGTGCAGATGTTATTCACGAACGTGAAAACCGACCACGACGTCGACAAGCTAAAAAAATGGATATTGAAAGATCCGGTGTTTTCGGCGCGACTACTGCATGTGCGCGAGAAAATGAACTATCCTCGGGATGGTGTGCTTCACCCCGAAGGCAAGACACTGACGATGCCCACCAAAGCAGAATTGCTCGCCCTTTATAAGGAGCTAGTCGCGGAGGGAGTGGAGGCACCCAATATTGAAGCCGAGCTCGCCATGCGCAAACTGAAGACAAAATCCAATTCCGGTATTGCTGTCGTTTCACTTCTGACCAAGCCGTTCGCATGCCCCGGGCGCTGTACGTACTGCCCGACGGAAGAGAATATGCCCAAGAGCTACCTGTCCAAAGAGCCGGCAGCGGCACGTGCGCTCATGAACGATTTTGACCCGTATCTGCAGATCACCAACAGACTGAAGGCGCTCGAGATGAACGGTCACCCAGTGGAGAAGATCGAGATGATCGTCATCGGCGGCACATGGAGCTTCTATCACCCCAACTATCAGGAAGAATTTTTGATCGGTTGTTACCGGGCATGCAATGACTATGGAACTGATCATGATTCGCGCAATGAAGAATATGGCGACAGACTCGAATATCTTTTGAAACTGCAGGACGAGAACGAGCGCGCGAAGTGCCGTATCATCGGTCTTTCGATCGAAACCAGGCCCGACTACATCACTGACTTTGAGATCAAGAGACTGCGTGCACTCGGGGTGACCAAGGTGGAGATCGGAGTACAGCATCTTGATGACGATGTGCTCAAGCTCACCAAGCGCGACATGAAGGTCGCGCGCGTGAAAACGGCGACCGAGAAACTGCGCAACGCCGGTTTCAAAATGGTCTATCATATGATGCCGAACTTGCCGGGCTCGACTCCCGAGCGCGACATCTCCATGTTCGGTGAACTTTTTTCGGGAGAGGATTTTCAGCCGGACATGCTCAAGATCTATCCGTGCATGGTGCTTGAGCACAGCGAACTTTACGAAACGTGGAAACAGGGTGGATTTACTGCATACACCGACCCGGAGCTTATTCATGTGATGAGCGAAGAGAAAAAACAGGTGCCCGCATATGTGCGCATTCTCCGCGTCTATCGCGATATTCCCGCGTCATATATCAAAGCGGGGAGCACGGTGTCCAATCTGCGCCAGGTGATGGATGAGGATATGAAAAAGAATGGCTGGCAGTGCAAGTGCATCCGTTGCCGCGAGATACGAGAGGGAACAGTCAATGCGGATGATTTTGCGCTCTCCAACATAACCTATCGCACACAGAGTGGAACAGAGATGTTCCTTAGTTTTGAAAACAAAACAAAGCGTCAGCTTGCATCATTCACGCGACTGCGCCTACCGGACGATCACGGTGAGCACGCGCTCCTCCCTATTCTCAAGGGCGCTGCACTCATTCGAGAGCTACATACGTACGGCAGGCACACCAAGGTTGGGGGAGACGGAACGCAGAGCCAGCATGTCGGTTTTGGTCGCCGTCTTCTTGCAGAAGCGGAGCGCATCGCAAAAGAAGCGGGATATAGCAAAATGGCAATCATCTCCGGTATTGGCGTGCGCGAATACTATCGCAAGCTCGGATATCATCTCGAGGGGACGTATATGGTGAAGTCTCTCATTTGATAGACCCCCCCCAATTTGTTACGCTGGGAAATACTGCTATGCAAAAACGCGCTTTGATCACCGGCATTACCGGGCAAGATGGCTCTTATCTTGCCGAATTGTTGTTGTCGAAAGACTACGACGTATACGGCTTGCTGCGCTCCACTGCGAATGTTTCATATGATAACCTTACTAGCATTAAAGACCGGATCAGTTTTGTTACTGGAGATGTGCTCGATCGTCATTCACTGGAGAGTGTGCTTAAAGATATAAAGCCGAGCGAGATCTACAACCTGACCGGACAAAGTTCAGTCGGTGAGTCATGGAAGAATCCGAAATATACCATGAGCGTGAATGCGAACACGCCGCTTAATCTCCTCAATGCCGTAAGGGGGGTTGATGATAGTATCAAATTTTTCCAAGCATCATCGGCAGAAATGTTCGGCAAAGTCGACGAGGGTCCGCAAAATGAACGGACACCATTTCAACCACAGAATCCTTATGGGGTGTCGAAACTTTGCGCGCACTTAACCTGCCTTAATTATCGTGATTCATACGGTCTTTTTATCTGCTGTGGCATTCTCTACAACCATGAATCCGAGCGCCGCAAACCCGAGTTCGTGACACGTAAGGTCAGTGACGCCTTTGCGCGTATTAAGTTAGGAAAAATAGAAAAGTTTTCTCTCGGAAACTTGGATGCGAAGCGGGATTGGGGCTATGCGCCGGAATATGTCGAAGCGATGTGGCGTACGCTCCAGCACGACTCTCCCGACGATTACGTGATTGCATCAGGCGAGACGCATACGATACGCGAATTTGTCGAAGCCGCCGCAAAGGTCATCGGCATGGATATAAAGTGGCAGGGGAAAGGTGTCGACGAAGTAGGAATCGATAGCGTAAGTGGAAAAACGCTAGTTACGATCGACCCGCAATTCTATCGACCCACCGAAGCAGGTCCGCAATGGGGTGATCCGACGAAAGCCAAAACGGTCCTTGGCTGGTCACCGAAAATAAATTTCGAAAAATTGGTGGATATCATGGTTACTGCGGATGTGGAACGCTTGAGTGCAGAATAGTTTGGACTTGCGCGACGGTGTCACATATCTTACTATCATTGGATGTCTAAGACGGTTATTCTGTTGCCCACGTATAACGAGCGCGAAAATATCGACCTTATTGTTCCCGAAATATTCGCGGCGCATCCCGACATTCACATTCTCGTGATTGATGATAATTCTCCCGACAAAACAGGGGATGCTGTTCGTGCGCTTATGGGCAAGTATCCCAACTTGAAGCTGCTTGCGCGTCCCGGCAAACAAGGACTCGGCATTGCCTATAAACATGGAATGGCGGAGACACTGAAGGATGACGATGTTGAACGCATTATTACAATGGATGCGGACGGCTCGCACGCAGTTGAATATTTGAAAGATATGCTCGCTGCAAGCGAAGACAACGACCTTGTCATTGGGTCGCGCTACACCAAGGGCGGTGGTATCGAAAATTGGGAACCATGGCGTTACGCGCTTTCGCGTTACGGCAATCTCTATGCACGCACACTCACGGGGCTCCCGGTGCGCGACCTCACTGCCGGATTCATGTGTTTTCGTGCCGACCTGCTTCGACAAATGGAGCTTGATCATGTGAGCGCTTCGGGGTACGCATTTCTTATGGATCTGAAATTCCACGCGATTCACGAGTCGGGCGCGCGCGTAAAAGAAGTGCCAATCATTTTTATGTGTCGCCGTGAGGGGGAATCAAAGATCTCTGCCCATATCGTGCGTGAAGGGCTTAAGACGCCATTGCGACTATTTACACGCCGCTTTCATTAATTATTCCAATGGCTGCCTTTGGAATTATGACCACTATGATCACAGAAACTCCACTTTGCCATATCTGCCGATCTCAAGATGTGCAGTTTTTCTGCGAGAAGAACGGACACAGACTCTATGATTGCACACAGTGCGACTTTACTTTTGTATTTCCTGTCCCAGATAATCTCGCCGCAATTTATGGGGAAGAATATTTTAAAAACGAAGGGAAGGCAGATGCAGGCTATACCGACTATGACAAAGACAAAGAACCAATGCGTCCGGTTTTTGAGCTCTACCTCAAGAAACTCGCAGGATTGACCGAAGGAAGAAATATTTTTGACGTGGGTGCCGCAACCGGATATTTCTTGGATATTGCAAAACAAGACGGCTGGAAAACATTTGGCAGCGAGATTTCTGATTATGCCGCCAAAGAGGCGCAGAGTCGCGGGCACGAAATGGTCGCAGGGAGTATCGTCGGCAGGGCACTATCAGAAAAAATGCACGCAGTGACCCTCTGGGATGTACTTGAGCATGTCGATGATCCGCGCGCATATCTGTTTGCAGTGAACGACATGCTTGGTGATAGCGGAATGCTTGCAATCAACACCGTCGATCGTTCAAGCGTCTGGGCGCGCGCGCTCGGGCCGCGCTGGCATCTTATCGTCCCCCCTGAGCATTTGAATTACTATTCGCCCAACAATCTTGAAATGCTTTTGCGGGAGAGCGGCTTTCAAGTACTGGAGGTGAAAAAGATCGGCAAGAAATTTTCAGCTGCCTACATTTTCAAAACACTTGCAAGCTGGCAGGGGCTCCCGCTCTGGAGCCTTTTGGCAAAAAAGACTGACACTGCGCTTTTCCGCAAACTCGCGTTGCCGATTAATCTACGTGACAATGTATTCGTCCTTGCTCGCAAAACAGGTGAGGACCTTCGGAAATGATGAACTTTGTCGTTGCAGGGCCCCTGCGACTCGGTCAACATATATGAATATGCCTTCCTCGTCGCTTTCCCCGCGTCTAAAATTTCATTCATTTGCGAAGGTCCTATATACTTTGATTCATGGAGCAAATTATCTCTCAAGTGCGACGACATCAAAAGATACTCAAATACCTTATTTCGGGCGGGAGTGCGGCTGTCGTAAATTTGACGGTGCTTTATATCGCGACTGATATTTTTGGCATATGGTATCTCGCGTCCTCAGTACTCGCAAATATCGTTGCGTTTTTCGTCAGCTTTTTTCTTCAGAAGTTCTGGACTTTTGCGAGCGCGTCCGTTGAGCTGATCGGGCGCCAGCTTTTTCTCTATTTTGTCGTCGCGATATGCAACCTTGGACTCAATACACTCTTGATGTATTTCTTTGTCGAATATGTCGGTTTTCACTATATTATGGCGCAGATCGCAACCAGCGCCCTGATCGCGGTAGAGAGTTATTTTGTCTATCAACATCTTATTTTTCACCCTAAAGTAAGGCTT
>OBEQ011413914.1_pt1 | contig 24617 bp, 25 predicted proteins | sample 1670901 | NCBI WGS metagenome assembly OBEQ01 (sample SAMEA104232315, study PRJEB22302) | groundwater metagenome | biome: forest; feature: aquifer; material: groundwater | place: USA | collected 2011-08-07 | depth 5.4 m | reverse complement strand
CTCGTTCAATGCGTCGCATGGCTTGCTCCTCGGGAATACAGGTGTCTGTCACGCGGTTCATCGCGCGATCTCGAAGCGCCTCCTCGTCGGCTTTTGTGAGGTAGCGGTACTGAGGAATACGTTCATATTCACTATGAGCAACCAGATTAAACATATCCTCTTCAAGGTTTGCTCCCGTACAACAAATGGCATGCACCTTATTCTGTCGGATCATTTCCGCTAATGAAATGCCCAGTTCTGCGGTACTCATGGCTCCAGCGAGAGTGACAAGCATCTTTCCTCCGTTTTGCAGATGCGCCCTATAGCTTTCGGTTGCATCTTTCAAAGTAGCTGCATTAAAATGATGGTAGTTGCGAGAAATGAATTCCGTCATGTTCATACATTTTTTTAAAAAATTGAATTCATCCATTGTAGAACAATGGTTCCTGAGAGTCAAAAAAACGGATAGCCGTTCACTTTTTCCACATATCACCATTCACATCCAGCCGATGGAGCCGCCGCTCGGTACTTACGATACCCACCAGAGGATGCATATATTCCCGTAGCGTGGGGAATTCAGAAATAATCGCCTCACTCACCTCTCGATACATCCATCGCGCGCTCTCTTCCGCTGCCCGCCAGTCGTCGTAGTGTTCGGTATCGCGGTCAAACGACTCATTAACGAGCAGTACAACGCCGTCTTTTTTATTAACACGCCCCTCTTCGATGTTTTCAAAAATAATATGTGCGCCACTAACACATGTTTTGATAAAATTCGGGTCCCACGATTTTATTTTGATTGCAGAATTCCATGTGCGGATATAATCAAACCTGTTACCCACGGCCAAAATCCATTCATTGTGATCAAGAGATTCGTTTGATACTTTCTCGGTGCGCTTCTGCATGACAAGCGAACGATTATAGATCATGCGGTCTTTGAGAAATTGGATCATGCCAAGTGGCATTTCAGGATAAAGTTTCGGTAATAACGATGCTAATAATTGTTCGCATTCTTGTTCGGTACTTTTGATAAGCGTATTTGTTTCGATCACTTCTCCCTTAGAACCGTGAAGAATAATGGAACGATCGTCGGTATTAATGCCAACCAGAATAGTGTACACCTGTCGAATGCCCCCTTCGATAAACAACGTCCGCGTAACACGGTCAAATTGGTCGCGCACTGCGGTTTGTCCGGCAATCGCTTTTACCGTATCATAATCATATCCTTTGCAAGAAAAATCTTTTCCCAGTGCGGAAAAGTGATAGGTGATTGGCAAGAGCAACGATCGTTTCCGTTCCCCTGCCATTCTCACGCGGCGTTCAAAATGCGGCTTGAATGCCGGCCAGCCGATATCAATCTTGCCACCGATCGTTCGCACAGGATAGACCCATGCAAACGGAGCTCCCGTCGCTTCGGTAAAATCCGCTCGGCCATCCATGCACTTGATCGCCATAACGCCGATGTTGTATCGAGTGTCAAAATACCGCCTATCCCCTTCCGTTTCATGATAGAGACGTTCAGCCTCATCGCTCATTTTTGAAATGCGATCAATGGGTGTTGGCATAGAGTGGGTAAAAGTTTTAAATTCGCCCACTGCGATGTTTGCGGACAACACGCAAGCGAGCGAGTTCTTTTTCAAGTTTTGCGGCTATCAGTGCGTATTCGGTCGTGTCAAATGCCTGCTGTGCGAGCAATTCTTCTGCGCGTTTGCGCGCTTCTTCCGCCCGTTCTTCAATGATTTCTTCCACGCGCTCGGCAGTATCCGCTAAAATAATAATTTCTGTATCCTGCACTTGCAGCATGCCCGTGGATACAACCATGGGGAGTGTCTCGCCGTTTTGTTTGATAATGAGTTCGCCCGGCTTGAGCAAACCCACAAGACTTACATGATGCGGTAATATGGTAATTTCCCCACTAAGAGTGGGGATCGTTACCTGCTCCACTGAGCCCTCATACAAGACGCGCTCCGGTGTTATGATGCGAAGTGCTGTTTGCATACTAATCAGTTAGACTCCGACTTCATCAATCGTACCCTTCATGTAAAACATTTGCTCTTGTTTGTCATCATGTTTGCCGTCAAGAATTTCTCGAAATCCTCGAATTGTCTGGCTCAATGGAACATACTGACCAGGAATACCAGTAAACACTTCCGCCACAAAAAATGGCTGGGAAAGGAATCGTTGGATTTTACGCGCACGCGCCACTGTAAGCTTGTCATCTGCGCTCAGCTCATCCATTCCCAAAATGGCAATGATGTCTTGCAAGTCTTTATAGCGTTGCAAGATGCGCTGAACTTCGCGCGCCACAGTATAGTGTTCTACTCCGACAATCGCAGGGTCAAGCATGGTGGATGTGGAATCAAGCGGGTCGACTGCAGGATACAATCCGAGCTCCGAAAGCGCACGCGATAATACAACTGTTGAATCAAGATGGCCGAATGTCGTAGCAGGTGCAGGATCAGTGAGGTCGTCAGCGGGAACATATACTGCCTGTACGGACGTAATAGAGCCGTTATGCGTGGATGTGATGCGCTCCTGCAGTTGGCCCATTTCGGTTGCAAGCGTCGGTTGATAACCGACAGCTGATGGAATGCGACCCAACAGCGCAGACACTTCGGAACCGGCTTGCGTGAATCTGAAAATATTATCGATAAAAAGCAATACGTCTTGGTTCTCCGAATCTCGGAAATGTTCCGCCATGGTAAGCGCCGTCAATGCAACGCGGGCACGTGAACCGGGAGGCTCATTCATTTGCCCGAACACTAACGTTGTTTTATCCAATACGCCGCTGGATTTCATTTCATGGTACAGGTCATTACCCTCGCGCGTACGCTCGCCAACTCCTGCAAAAACAGACACACCTCCGTGCTGGGCAGCAATATTTCTGATAAGTTCCGTAATAACAACCGTCTTTCCCACACCGGCTCCGCCGAATAATCCCACCTTGCCGCCTTTGAGAAACGGGCACAAAAGATCGACAACTTTAATTCCTGTTTCAAAAATCTCGGTCTCGGTCGATTGCGCTGTGAAAGGAGGGGCTTCGCGATGGATCGCTACACGCTCCCCTGCAGCCAAATCACCCTTACCATCGATCGGATCGCCCAATACATTGAACATGCGACCTAGCGTCTCTTTGCCGACCGGAACAGAAATGGGCGCGCCGGTATCGGTAACCTCACAATTGCGCTGCAAGCCTTCCGTCGGCCCCATGGCAATTGCGCGCACAGTATTATTTCCGAGATGCTGCTGCACTTCGCACACAAGTTTTCCTCCCGGCGCATCAATTTCAATCGCATGCGTAAGCGCAGGCAAGTGATCTTCGAATTTCACATCAACGACGGGACCGATAATTTGAGAGAGTGTTCCTTTATGGTGTGCCATACATATTCATTTATGATTCGAGGGCGGCGCGGCCGGATGATATTTCCGCAATTTCTTGGGTAATGCCTGCTTGCCGGATTTGATTGTAGGTAAGTTTCAAATCAGACAGAAGATCAGATGCGGATGATGTCGCATTATGCATTGCAAGCATACGCGCACTATGCTCCGATGCTTCGCTTTCCAGTACCGCTTGAAATATCTGCACATCAAGCAATCGCGGTAAAATCGCTTCAATCACTTCCGAATCAGACGGTTCAAACAAAAAAGGAGTGTGGTTCTTTTTGTTTTCTTCAGTTACTTCTTCTATTTCAAGTGGTAACAATGTTTTGGCGACAGGGCGTTGTTTTACCGAAGAGACAAACTGCATAGCAATGAGAACCACTTTATCCAGTTCGCCGCGTATATACATATCACTGATGACATGGGAAATCGGAGATATATCCACCACTGAACGAGTAATGTCGTTTTTGGGAAAATCTGCTTTTATCGAGTATCCGAAACGTGCCGCATATTCGCCGCCTTTTTTCCCAAGAGAAAAAATCAGTGCCTGCGATGCTCCTGCAGCCTTTTCTTTCGCAACACATGCATGCATCTGAGAGAGAAGTGCATTATTGAAACCTCCGCATAATCCCCTATTGGTACTGATAAGTACGATGCCAATGGTGTGTACGGGGCGCTTTGCAAGCAATGGATGTAGTTGTTCGTCATGCCGAGGATCGAGCCTACTCAAAATATCCCATGCGGTTGTCGCATAAGGACGTGTGGCAAGCGCGGCAGCAACCGCACGACGCATTTTGGAAGCCGAGACAAGCTCCATTGCTTTTGTCATTTTTTTTGTATTGCCGATTGAACGAATCTGCCGGCGGATTACAAGCGTTCCTTTTGCCATACGTATTGTTACAACTGTGCCGTAGCGTTAAAATCGGTAATGGCTTTTTTAAGCAGTATTTCCATTTCTTCGGAAAGCTCTCCCGTCTCTCTGATCGCTTCAAGCGCCGTTTTCTCATGCGCACTTTCGATATACTTGATAAAATGTTCTTCCCATTTTTTTATTTTTTCTACTTCAACAGTGTCAAGAAGACCATTCACGCCCGCGTACAACAAAACAACTTGCTGCTCGAGCGGTCGAGGCTTATACTGCCCTTGCTTGAGCAATTCCGTAAGACGCTTCCCGCGATTGATTTGTTTTTGAGTTGCCTCATCGAGGTCCGAACCAAACTGGGCAAACGCGGCCAATTCGCGGTACTGTGCCAAATCAAGCCGTAAACGGCCTGCAACTTTTTTCATGGCTTTTGTCTGAGCAGATGATCCGACACGAGATACAGACAAACCCACATTCAACGCAGGTCGAATGCCTTGATAGAAAAGATCTGTTTCCAAATAAATTTGCCCGTCGGTGATGGAAATGACATTTGTAGGAATGTAAGCTGATACATCGCCTGCCTGCGTTTCAATAATCGGCAGTGCCGTCAATGAACCTCCGCCATTTTCAGCGTTCAGCTTTGCAGCACGCTCCAACAAACGTGAGTGAAGATAAAAAATATCACCCGGATATGCCTCGCGTCCAGGCGGGCGGCGCAACAGCAATGAAATCTGGCGATAGGCAACCGCATGCTTGGACAAATCATCATAGACAATCAACACATCACTGCCCTTCGCCATAAAATATTCTCCCATTGCGCATGCGGCATAGGGCGCAATAAAACTCATGGCGGCAGGGTCAGATGCACCTGCGAGCACCACGGTTGTATACTCCATCGCGCCTTCTTGAGATAAGCGAGAAACGATTTTTGCGATTTTTGATTCTTTTTGCCCGATCCCCACATAGATGCAAAATACAGGCTTTCCTTTTGCATATTCGCTCTTCTGGCTGATAATGGCATCGATTGCAACGGCAGTTTTTCCGGTTTGCCGATCACCGATAATCAACTCGCGCTGGCCCCGGCCAATGGGAATCATCGCATCCACGGCTACGATGCCGGTTATGAGTGGTTGCCGCACAGATTGGCGCGTAATGACACCCGGAGCAATTTTTTCGATCGGATAAAACGCATCGCTATGGATGGGACCCTGTCCATCGATTGGAACGCCAAGCGCATCGGTAACACGCCCGACAAGGCCTGAACCGACAGGAACTTCCAATATGCGTCCTGTGGGCTTTACTCGATCTCCCTCTTTGAGGCTGCGAAAATCACCCAGAATCATGGCTCCGACCGTATCTTCTTCAAGATTCAATACCACGCCCGAAATACGAGAACCGTCGCGGGCAAGAAATTCAAGCATTTCCGACTGGCGCGCATCGGCAAGGCCGGAAATTTTTGCGATGCCATCCCCCACTTCAATGACAACTCCTTCTTTTTGTACCTGCAGGTCGCTTTTAAACGATTCCAGCTGTTTCTGAAGCGATTGAATAAGATATTCTGACGACATACTACATTCTCCCTTTCATGAATCAAACATGCACAGATTTTTGCAAATGAGTGCGTAATGCGTGCAGATAGCCCGCATCACTGGCATCGACAACCAAATCATCCGCCTTAATCCGAAAACCCCCTATAAGATCCTCGTCAACTACATACGCAATACTGCTTTTTTTTCCATAGGATGCATGAATCATTTCTTCAAACATCTTTTTTTCACGAGAATCGACATTGTGGGCGGTTGAGATTGTTACTCGAATGAGTCCTTCCGAGCGGCTTAATGCTTCGCCAAGCGATCGAAGGACGGCGCTTCCCATCCGAAGCGATCCCTGGCGCGCCAAAAACGATACGAATTCCCGTACCATTACGTCAATGCGCTGTTGTGTTTTGCCTTTTGCAAGCGCAAGAAGGCTTTCTGCATATCGTTGGGGCGCTACTTTCATACAAACCCTATCTGTGTTCTTATTTCTTTTTTAATCGATCGACTGCTTTTTTTGCTTGATCTTTGCTGACTTTTTTTTCACTATTGCCTTGCGCCAACGCGGCGCTTGCTTGGACTACAAGATCAACCATATCCTTTTTTGCATCTTCAAGCATCTGTTGTTTTTCCTGCTCGATGCGCGTCTTTGCCTGGGCAACTATCCGTTTTACTTCTTCGCGAGTACTCTTAGTTGTTTCTTGCCGATGTTGTTCTGCCAAGCTGGATGCGTCTTCTAGAATTTTTTCAGCCTCTTTCTTCGCCTTCAGAACAATCTGCTTATACGTTTGATCAGTGAGCTTCAGCTTTTCTTCCGCCGCGTGCGCATCCGCCAAGCCTTTTTCAATTGTTTCCGTGCGCTTTTCAAGAAGTGCGAGAAGCGGCTTATATAAAAGTTTATAGAGCGCGAAAAAAAGAATGGCGAAATTAACCAGTTGCGCAAGAAGGAGGCGCCAATCAACACCAAGCGATGTGAGGATTTCCATAGATGGTGCGTGATTGAGAATTAGACGAATTTAATGAGAAGAGCAATAACAAGGGCGTAAATGGCAATCGCCTCCGTGAAAGCAATACCCAAAATCATGACAGTTTGGATTTTGCCAGCTGCTTCGGGGTTGCGGCCGATCGCTTCAAGTGCTTTACCCACAAGAATACCGATACCGATACCGGGACCAATTGCGCCAAGACCCATGGCTAGTCCAGGTCCCAATGCTTTAGCCCATTCTACAGAGGCTTTTACAAGCTCTACATTTTCCGGCATATCTGCTTTTGATTTAATAATAAAAGACAATGACACGAATCATGTTCATGGCATCACAGTATTGTAACCTATCATTTAAAGGTGTCAACATATTGGGGGTTTATAAAAAAATCCTCGCTAGGGTGCGAGGAGAGTGTGTGGAAAATACTCGTAGTTTGGGCCGAGACGAGAGCTGGTTGCCTGAGTATCTATTTTCAGCTCATCAACCGATCCTGGATTCTCCCAAGGGAAAAATACTGCTTCATCCCACATGATATCGCGGAGTTCTTGCCGTGATCCAAGGGGAGTGTCGGGACCGGGATAGACCGACTGAATGATCATTGCCGGCGTATCGCTGTCTTCTTGGGGTTGGTCCAAAAAATAGATGACTGTGAGAGTCTTGGTGAGCGGGGCAGGCATTGTGGAATCTTTCACGCGCCACGCCCGCGTCCACTTATTTGGCTGAAACTCCTCTATTTCAAGGGTAATACTATCGAAATGCACCACCGAAGCCCAGCCGACATAGGAGGGATAGTCGATCTCTACGCTCCACGTGCCACAGGGATCCTTCTTTGTGCGCAACACTTCCAGGGCTTCTTTTTCCAATTCTGAAAGAATGAACGGATCAGTCAGCAATTGTGTGTCATTCTTCCAACGATAGAAATTACCTGCAAGCGGCTGGCCGTTCTGGCGAAAACACGTCGAACGCAGGCGATTGCGTTGCTGAGTGGGGAGTACGATTCGAAGAGTTTGATCCTGGTGAACAAAAGAACAAGAATACATGGATTCCATGATTGCTAGCAATTATACACCAAAAAAGCCTTTTTGTCAAGAAAAAACCCCCTCTACTAGTGATGTGCTTCTTCGGTTGCCATTTTGATAAACACGATCGTAAGCATGGAAAAAACCAGTGCTTGAATGAAGCCCACAAAAAGTTCGAGCGCCATAAACGGCAACGGCACGATGTAGGGCACCAGTGTATACATGACAATCAATAATACTTCACCGGCAAAAATATTGCCAAAAAGACGAAAGGAAAACGACACTAATTTTGCAATTTCAGAAATCAGCTCCAAAATTCCGACAAAAAAACTCAGCGGATTTTTAAAGTTTAAAAACTTAGAAACATATTTCGAAAAGCCAATACTCATCACACCCACAACCTGAATGGTTATTACACTGATGAGCGACAAGGCAATGGTAAAGTTCAGATCAGCTGCACTTGCTCGGATAAATGGCACGATAATTCTCTTTCCCTCATGCTCCTCCCATAGCCCGATCGAACCCATGCCCGGCAAAAGCTCTGTCCAGTTTGTCAAAATGATGAATAAAAAAATAGTCGCAATCAAGGGAAAGAATTTTTTTGTTTGTTCCCTGCTTCCCATGACGCCATCGACAATGCCATATAAAAACTCAACGATGATTTCTGCAATATTTTGTGCGCCTTTTGGCACAAGCGCAAGTTTGCGAGTGACAACATATGATCCAACGCAGAGTACGCATATAATAATCCAGGAAATCATCATGCTGTTCGTAACCGGAAACGCACCGATATGAAAAAGTGTTTCAGCTGAAATGGAAATATTCATATTTCTTTTTTGTCTTTGGTCGAATCAGTTGTGTCGTTAATCATTTCTTTTGTTTTTCGATATACAAGTACCGTCGAAATCGCGATTGCCAACACCATACCCAAAAGCAAGATAAGTGGTTTTGTGTTAAACGCAGTATCAAGATACACACCGGCAAGTGCAAATCCTACGAGCGGCAATGCTATCAAATATCCCATTTCAAGCGCAATGCCAATAGCATGAAATTGCTTATCCATAAATAAAATATCCGGCAAACGCCAATAGGACATATGCCATGCCTTACATAGTAAGTATATCATTAAAGAAGGGAAATTGCAATACGCTTATGAACCGCCATCTCAAAGCAGTTGCCTGCTGATATAATATTCCACTGGGGCATAGTCATCGGTAAGAATGGGCATATCCGAAAGGATTTCATCAAGTATGCGATTATCCAAATATCCTCGCAACTCAGGATCCTCTGTTTCAAACGATGGAGCATGATCTGATTTCAGTGCAACAAGTATAAGATTATAAAGCCCGGAATTGTCAGTGGCAGCATTCGGCACCTTAAAAAGAACGACGTGTGGAAATTGCTCTTTCATTGTTGCTAATTCTGCGCGGAGAAAAGTGCTCTTTTCTCCAGACAAACCAGAAATAATGTTTACGATAAAAACGCCATTCTCATTCAACATATCATGCATCCGCCTCAACGCTTGCCGTGTTGTCAGCTGGTATGGCAGCGAACTCTGAGAATTGAAAGCATCGCCGAAAATGACATCATATTTTTTTTCGGTCCTATTCAAAAAAACTCGCGCGTCTTCATGTATGATCGTCAGGCGTGGATTATCCAAGAGACGAAAATACATGCGAGCCAATGCCGTTACGCCACTGTCGATTTCCACCACATCCATAGTGGCATTCGGATATCGATCGATAGCATTTTTTGGAAATGAATATCCCCCGCCGCCCAGCATGAGCGTAGTGGAAAACGAAGGATAGAAATGTCTTGCAAGATGATAGTACTTGGTATATTCATTTGCAAGATCGTCGTTATCCAAAAACATGGAGGAGTGGTTTTCATTATTAATTCTCATGACGCGAGCCAATCTGTCGGTTGCGTGATCTCGATATGGGTATATCCAAATTCTATTATACGCCGTGTCAACATCAATGCGATCTTTCGATAACGCCTTGTCCGCACTTGCGAGAATAAACGAACCGGCAATGATGAGCACAATACATACGGATTTTTTTTCAAATGCTGTCCCCATTAAAAGTACAGATGCAATCACTGCCAATGCGGCAGAGAGTATGAAGAGCAATAGCGTTGTACCAACCAATGGAATAAGATAAAAACCGGCTGCAAACGTACCGGCAATACTGCCAACCGTAGAGAGCGCATAAAGTCTTCCTATGGTTAATCCCGATGTTGCCAAAGCATTTAACCTGAGTTTTGCGGCATACGGAGACACCATTCCCAATAAAACGCTTGCGGGTAAAAAAAGAAGTACTGACGAAACAACGGCCAATATTCGTATGTCCACAATGAATGCTGCAAGCCATCCTAAAAGCTGTTCTTTAAATGCTGCTGTCAACAGAACACTCACTGATGCTAATAACAGAATGATGCCAAGATGTGAAATGTCACCCCTTCTATCTGCTGCATATCCGCCAAGATAATATCCAAGACTTAAGCTTCCCAAAATGACTCCTATGAGGCTTGTCCATACAATAATCGAGGTTCCCAAATACGGCCCCAGCACGCGCGAACCGACAAGCTCATAGATCATAACAATTGCACCGCATGCAAAAACGGTTAACTCCAAAACATATTTCTGAAGAACTGGCATAGCAAATGAGGATATTCAATTATGGTCAAGCATAATCACGAAAACTTACAATCCAAATAAGCGCTTTGCGTTTTGGGTTGTTTGCTCTTCAATCCTCTCGGCAGTACACTCCCTTATTTCTGCAATGCGCCTTGCCACATATTCAACATGCGCAGGTTCATTCCGCTTCCCCCGAAATGGTATGGGCGTCAAATAGGGCGCATCGGTTTCCACAAGCAATTTTTCCAACGGAAGCTCTTTGACAATCTCATCATACTGCCGGGCAAAGGTGATGATTCCTGTAAAAGAAATCAAAAAACCAAGCTTCAGATATTCTTGCGCTTGCTCAAGCGTTCCCGTAAAACAATGCAGCACGCCGCGCTCTCTCTCCCCTTCCTTATAAGAACCGTATGCCGACCTGAGAATCTCGATCAACTCAACATGTGCATCACGACTATGAATAATAAGGGGCTTTTCAAGGCCTTTCGCTAGTGCAATTTGCTGCCTGAACAATTCCTGCTGGCGTTCTTTTTCTTCGTTGATATCAATACCATCCGGCAAGCGATACCAATCAAGACCTGTCTCCCCAACCGCTACAACTTTTTGAGAAGATAATCCAAGTTGTAAAAATTTTTGATAATCAAATGTCTCACTCGAATCATTAGGGTGCTGGCCTATGGCAGCCCACGCACTTGAACTGATACGCTCGGCGCACTGAATTGCACCAACACTACTCTCATAATCACAGCCGACAATAAGCATGCCGACATTATGCTGTTGTGCTTTTGTAACAACATCATCGCGATCATCATCGTACTGCCGAAACTGAATATGGCAATGAGTATCGATCAGCATAGTACGGCGCATGCACTATTTCTTTTTCTCGCCAGGCACTGTTTTTTCTTTTGTCTTTGCATTTTCCTGCTGCTTGAGTATTTCATCAAAAAAACCTTTAAGCTGCTGGTATTCTTTTGAATTCATATCGATGTTCAACTTACTCGGATCGATGTTCTTGAGCTGGTCAAGATTGATATTTTTTGGATCAATAATACTTGGTAAGCTTGCGGGCAGTTTTGAAGCATCGGGAAGCAGTGGTGTAAGCATGGTATTAACCGTATTGATCACGGGTATAAATCGTGATTCTTGCAATTGCTTTGCAAGCTTAGGAGCAAAGGGGAAATGGATAATAAGAAACACGGCCGCACTTACAAGCAATATTCCTTCAAGCATACCAATAAAGCCTCCCAAAAAGCGATTGGTAAACTTCATGAATGGCGCAAATGAAAAAATGCGGAACATATAATCCGCAATGCTTACGATAATACCAAATGCAAATTGAGTGCCAAAGAATAAAAGTCCGTATGCAGCCACGACTGAGAGCTGTTGTGCGATGATCTGCCATTGAGCGAATGACGGCTTGAGATATTCAGCCATAGCCGGATGGTAAGTTGCCGCTATCCATAATGCAAGAAAAAAGCCGGCAATCGATCCAATCTGCTTGATAAATCCGCGCACGAAACCCATCAAAAAAAAGATGGCGAGGATGAGGAGGATGACAATGTCGGAGTTGAATGCCATAGAGAACCTATACTGCCAAAGGAGGAAAAAGACTATCGCTTTTTATGATCTGCTGAATAGGCACTGCGTCAATGCGCCTTAATTGCTCCAAGAAAATCGAATGTTGTGCCTCGGCAATGCCAAGCTGCGACCAAATTTTTTCTGCTGTTGTGGGCATAAATGGCGAGACCATCACGCTTATATGACGCAAGACTTCCACAAGCGAGCGTATAACAACAGTATAGCGTTTTTGATCATCTTTTGAAAGCGCCCAGGGTTTTTGCTGTTCAATATACTTATCGCCAAAAGAAATAAGATTCCACAATGCATTGAGTGCATGCTCGGGGCTATACCCTTCCATTGCTGCTGTCCAGTCGATCCATGCCTGTTCAAGTGCTTTCAATACTTCGCTGTCATGAATCACTGGAGTTGAGGCGTCATATGCTTTGGCAGCCATGGTCGCAACGCGGCTGGTAAAATTACCCAAGCCTTTCGCAAGGTCGGCCGTATAACGCTCTTCAAGGCGGCTGAATGAAAAATCGCCATCTGCACCAAAAGGAATTTCTCGCGACAGATAATAGCGTAGCACATCAATACTGTATTTCTGCGCTATTAGAACAGGATCGATTGCATTCCCCAATGATTTGCCCATTTTCTGGCCGTCTATGGTGAAAAATCCATGTGCAAACACTTTTTTTGGCAATGGAAGATCAGCCGCCATCAGCATTGCCGGCCAGAGCGCACAATGAAACTTGATAATATCTTTGCCGACCAAGTGCACATCTGCGGGCCAGTATTTTTGAAACAGCTCATCATTCCACCCATAGCCAATGCCCGTGAGATAATTGATCAGCGCGTCAAACCACACATAGACCACTTGTTGCTCATCAATAGGTACGGGGATGCCCCATGTCATGCTTTGACGGGAAATACTAATATCTTCCATGTGTTGCTCGATATAGTTACGGATCTCATTGCGACGGCTTACTGGCTGGATAAAATCCGGATGCAGATCGATATACTCAAGTAGTTTTTCACGATACTTTGTGAGTTTAAAAAAATAATTATCCTCCTTGATGACTTGAGGATCATACGGATGCACGGGGCATTTTCCCTCCACAAGTTCGCTTTCACGAACAAATGCTTCGCAACCCTTGCAGTAATAACCCGTATACGTTCCTTTATAAATATCTCCTTGCTCATATACTTTCAGAAAAAACTTTTTAACACCCTGTTTGTGCCGATCTTCGGTGGTGCGGATAAAATCAGAATAGGCAATACCAAGACTGTCCCATGTCTCGCGCCATAAGGCTGATTGAGTATTCAGATAGGTTTGGATATCACTCTCCTGTGCAGCTTGCGCTGCCTCAATATTCTTTTGGCTATTCTCATCCGTACCTGTCAAGAAAAATGCATCCTCTCCCTTCATGCGGTGATAGCGAGTGAAAATATCGGCTATAATCGTAGTATACGCATGGCCGATATGCGGCTTGTCATTGATATAATAAATCGGCGTGGTGATGTAATAGGATTTCATAGTTTTTTATATTCTTCAATCATACATATAGGAATTTCTTTAACTTTTTTGAGTGCGCGATCGTTTGTTAGAAAATAAGACGCTTGTCGGGAATATGCCGTAGCTATATGGACAGCATCAGGAGTTTTTAATCCATAGAATGCTCGAAAATCAGATGCATATTCAATGATCTGTTCATCGATTGTCACAATTGAAAGATTAGGAAAGTGAGTAATCTGTTCCTGATATTTAATTGCAAGATCCTTCCGATCAACCTTTTTCGGACCTGTCATTATTTCTATAAGACCAATAGAAGAAAGAAGTGCATCACATCTTCCATCTCGAATATCCGAAAAAACCTCGCGAATAAATGCAATGTATCGAGGATGTCTTTCGAATAAATAAATGAAATTTGTCGAATCGAGTCCTATTTTTTGTCCCATGATGAACGTTCTTTTTGAATATATTTCCGCGTCCCACCGAGTTTTCTCCAAACATCTTTCCCTAAGCCTTCAAGTGCACGCACGGGGTCACTATCCATCGCCGTTAAGAGCGCACTGCGATCACCGACAGGTGTAATAAAAATACGCATTCCTGTTCGTAATTTTAAATGGTGCCTCACTTCCCGAGGAACGACAATTTGATATTTTGAGGAAAGCCTACTTGTAGACATACTCTTACATTTTACATAATCACTTTACTATACTACCAAATGTAAAGTATACGTCAAGAAGGAGATAAAAAAAAGACGCGTGTTAGCGCGTCGAGCGGTGATAGCGAGTGAAAATATCGGCAATAATCGTGGTATACGCATGCCCAATATGCGGCTTGTCATTGATATAATAGATCGGGGTTGTGATGTAATAGGTATTCATAGTATGTGTCAGATCATATGTGATTTTATCGTTTTTGGCAATAAAAACGTAGTGGAGGAGCGCAAATTATGCCATACCCCAACCGCTTGACAGAATGCAACTATAAGGTATTCTCATATTCATGCGATCAGTACCTTTTAAGAATGAAGATCCAAACATAATAGTAACCGTGGGAATAGAATCAATGATCCAGTGTGGAGGCTCCCCTGCAAAATTTACCATAATGCACACAGGTAAGATTGACCTAGCTATTCCTGAATGCAAGGGCTCACAAGTACTGCGTTACCAGAATCAATATTGCCAGAGTAAGCATGAAACTAATCAAAGGAGTCCATACGCATTTATTATTTATGATGATGAATTGGTGCCACTTGTCTCATTTGAATCCATTATAACTGCAACAATCATGATGGAAAAGCTACCTCAAGGACTTTCAATTATCATCACCGCTCTTACACCACTTATCTCGCAAATGATTGCGGATCTTGAGAAGAAGCTTACCGAAGAACTTATCAAGCTTCGCGATAGGGGGATAAAGGAACTCTCGTCTCCATTACACCTCACGCTTTCATTTAAAGATGGTTCGATAGGACTAGTGTGTGACAAAACAGCTGAATCAGCATTACAAGACTACTTTAATGGTCTCCCGCCATCGCAACAACCCTCATAATCGAGGGTCTTTTTTTAACCCACTATACATCCTATATCCTTGACAGGTGCATTGATCTTATGCACACTCTTTCATGATGAGATACAGAGAAGGGATATGGAACTTTGACATTATGAAGACAGTAACATGGAACTAAAAATAGCACTTAGCATACTCGGCATCATTATTGGTGAGACCTCCCTATTATTATATATAAAGAGTATTTTTTCTGGCACTTCCAAGCCTCATACCTATTCATGGCTGATCTGGACAATCACGCAAAGCACAGCAGTATTTGGATTATGGTATGGCGGTGGCGGTCCGGGAGCATGGAGTCTAACAATAGGCACAATTTTTGTTTTTGGTATCTTTTTACTTTCCCTCTATCGGGGAACGAAAGATGTTACGAAGTGGGATACACTAACTCTTATTGCTGCTTTGTGTGCAGTACTCGTGTGGTGGCAACTTCACAATCCATTACTTGCCGTTTTAATGGTTTCATTAATTGATTTTATTGGATATTTGCCGCAAATCAGAAAGGCTTTTTCAGATCCTTGGAGTGAAAATATTCTTTCATGGATTGGATTTACCGCCAGCAACACATGCGCGCTCCTTGCCCTCACTGCGTATAATGCGCTTACAATGACATACCTACTCACGCTTTCATTGGCTAATATTATTTTAATTGCCGTTTGTCTTACAAGACGAACTCTCATTGTTAAGCGAAAGGAACAGGAGTGACTCATGAGCTCGAAAAATGGGACAAGATTGCAAAACATCCCCTGCCACAGGATATTCCCGTGGCTTTTTTATTGTACAAGAAAAAAGACACGTGTTAGCGTGTCGAGCGTCGATATTGATACGCTACAAGACCGAGATCGTATAAAATACCACTCGCTGCCTTGTCAACATAGGTAGTACCTATTCGAGGATTAAGAGTTTCCGCATAGACACCGGATCCGGTTTGGAATTGCACGGCAAGTCCATAGGGAGTTTTGCCTTCCGGAGTACGCAGCCACATCAGATTGCCGTGAAGCGCGATTGATCCTGTTGGCACTTTTGTGCGATGTTCGCGTAAAAGAGTATTGATTTTAGCGCTCAACTCTTCAGCATGCGGACCAGTGAATGTGAACTCGCTAATCGGTAGGGTGTTGTACTTGCGCCTTTCTGCATAGAGTTGAGCGTTGTGCAAATTGAAGATTCCAGTTCCTACGATAATGATTATTACAATCAGAAGGCCTGTCTGCACCAACCCATCTATGATCCGTCTTACCTTTTCTTTACTTTTCAAATGAGCAATCGTCTCTCTTCCGTTATCCATTCTTCTTCTTCTTCATCGTCAGTCTTACATAACAAAACGTATATGTCAAGCTCGACTCACCATCCCCTCTTGATGGTCTCTTTGTTCTATCACAATCGAATGTGAACCTTTCAGATACAGCGCTGTACCGACAAGTACTCCAACAGCGCCAAACACCGTAAATGTCGCAGGTATGCCGATCCAGTTGGCGAGAAAGCCAATCGTAATGGGACCGACGACATACCCGCTGTTGCCAAAAAAGTCCTGCAGTCCCTCGATATCTTCTTCATCGTCAGGATCTTCCACTATATAGTCTGCGTATGCACCATTAATCGCCGGCCACGAAAGTGCAAAGAAAAATGATGCGACCAACATACCGACAATAAGTGGCGCGGATTGTGTAAAAAGCGATGACACCGCCATCAGAAGCGAACCTATTGCAAGTGATGCATATGCGGTTCGTTTTTTTCCAAAACGAGATGTCACTTTTCCCACAAACCACCCGACCAAGAGCGCCGGCAGACTGAATGACATCAATAGAAGCGCATTTGTATACTGTGGGCTGCCGTCAAACGGATAGAGCGGCGACAATGTCCAAAACAAACTGGCAAACAAGTGAAAAAAGAATGAAAGCGTTAGCGGACCTTTAAGAAGCTTGCCGAGTAATTTCCATGTACGTGCCTCAAGACGGAAGCTTTTTCTCTGATACAGACGTGTGTTTTGTTCAACAACAGTCTGCTTGGACATTGCAAACCACAAAAAGAAAAATGAAATAATCGTAGCTCCAAGAGCAAGGGATGCAATGAAAAATGCAGGTGTAACATCATGATCAAGTGTACTTGCAGCTATTAAAGGAGCTATCAAAAAACTGAGTGTTACAAACACCTGCACAACGCCAAAGCTTGATGCATGCTCGCTTGGATTGGTGTACCCACTTACGACGTTAAGGGTTATGAAAGAATAAAGATCAAAGTATATCCCCCACAATGCCATTGCGAGTAAAAAAAGCCATACCGTTGTAGCGCCATACAATACAATTGCAAAGAGTGCGCAAAGTGCGAATAGCGACAAAAATAATCTGCGCACATTGACCGTCCGCAGTATTTTTGAAAGAAAGAAATCAAATGAAGCCCCCACGATAGAAGAGCTTCCTATGATAAGCCCCAGCTGAGAGAGGGGAAATCCCCGATCGGTAATGAGAATAGGAACGAGATAAGCCAAAATACCATCAAAGAGCATTAAGAAAAATAATGTTACACACAAAAGATACAGCACACGATGGCGCGCACCATACTGCTGAATATGAAGAGTAAGATGGTGGAATGTCGGCATTGTGAATTACTTGTTGAGCGGCATACCAAACGTTGGCTGCATTTTTGCCATGTCTTCTGCCTCTATTTCGATGGTATCCGTAGCGCCAATTTTTAGTTTCATGGTGCGTTCAGGTTTCAAATGGTTGTGATAGGTATATTTCCCGGCCTTTGTGAAGACAAATTCGAAATATTTTCCCGGAGCAATAGCCTTTCCTGAATTGAGTTCAGAAAATGAAGTATGAGTAGGATGAGGATCGGAAGCAATCCAGAGATCATGGGATGATGCATTGTAAAAATAAATCTTCTTACCGACCTTGCCATAATTCCAGAAATCAACGGATTCGTCTTTATAACAAATAACATCAAAGGATTGATACGATGATGCACGGGACTGCTCGCACGCGCGCCCGCTTGTGAGCTCTTCAAGACCCTTTGATGTGTTTTGATTCGTATTCAGATTTTTTACCCCAGTGATAAGCGATCGCAGTACTTTGCCCACTCCCTTAATGTCCTTTGTAATTCGTTCATAGGCGGAATGAATATTTGCTTGAGAAAGGTCTGATATGTCATCAAGTTCATCATCAAGGCGCGTAATGGTATCTTTTACATCAGAAAGCTTGTCCAAAAGCTCATCTTTTCCCTCATCGCTCTCCTGCCATTGCAAGGAGGGTTCGAGCTGCAAGGCAAGATCTTCATACGTTTCAAGAATACTCCTCATTGCGGCTGTATTCCTTTGAAGCTCCAAAGAACCAAGCCGTTCACTGAGAATGCGTAAAGAAAGAAGTTCTTTTAGCGCTATCTCGACTGTAGACTTATCCCGAGCTTGATCAATTTTTTTACCAAGTCCGCGCACGCGATTAAGATCTTGCTGAGCGGATTGCAGTTGATTTTCAAAAAGCGTTTTTTGATCAATCGAGCTTTGTGAAGCGCTGTCGCGAAGCATGCTGATGGCACCTTCGAGTCTGCGTACGCGAAGCGTTATTTCCGCTTTTCCGACTGAAATAATAGGTTTCATTCCTTTTTTCTTTGACAGCTGAGGGAGTTTTGGCATTTTTTCACTGGTAATTTTTTTAGGCATTGCATTTACCGCAAGATCAGGAACCTTAGCCGCGAAGATATCATTAACTTTCTTTTTAACCACAAGTACCTCCGCTTCATGGTCCTCTTGAAAGTGATTGTGATATGACCACTTACCTCTCTTTGTAAATAGATATGACCATGATGAACCGGGAGTGATACCAGTGGAATCAAGATCGGGTAGCGATTCATGGGAAGGATGCGGTCCCGAGGCAACTTCAAGGCTTTCCTTCGAGTCGTTTATAAAAATAATTTTTGTCCCCTGCTCAATAACCTTTGACGGCGAAAAAAAGCCATCTTCATCATAGCATTGCGTCTCGGTTTTCAGCTCTTGCGTGCCATTGCAGAACTTTGCGGCAACTACATCATGAGAAAAGAGGAAACCCGAAAAAAAGAGGAGAAAACTTGCACATAGTATCTTACGAATCATATTGTAGCATTATGAATATCATACCTAACATATCATATAGTTGACTTTTTGAATACTTTGTGTTACTATGCCGGTGTACAAAACCATGAAACTGCAAGATCCTCTTGATGTAAAGATAAAGACAAATGTCTGTGTACGCTCGCTCCTTGAATTTGGATTTCCAAAAGACTTGATTGCGACAGATCTGAATATCCCGGTAGATCGTGTCACAGAAGCCGAATCGATGTTCGGAGGCCCATCCGCCTTCCCGCCTCCTGTCACCGACTCATTGGAGTATTTCCGCCGCTTCAACGATTTGCTCAACAATCCTCAAGCGCCGATCGAGGACGGGCAGCTGCTAAATTCTATTGACAGATCACGTGCTCGCATCCTCGCAGAGATTTTTTCGCGTTGGTTTTACTGGCCACCCGAAATCAAGAAGAAGATGGTGGAGCATATACTCGACATGACCTGCAGAGCCCGAAATAATCCCAGGGGAAAATATATAATAGGTATGGTCTTTTATGAATGCGAATGTGACCACGGCCATCCTGACAACAACCAACATTAATCGCTGGTTTTTTTATTGTATTGACCTTCGCTTCCGCTGAAAGGTAATGGCAAAACGATGCGCTTCGTCGCGAATGCGCATGAGAAGTTGCAGTGCAGCACTGCGATGTGAAATGCGCAGTTGTTTTTTGGACCACGCAACATATACTTCTTCACGTTTTTTTGCCAGACCAATTGCGTGCACTGCAATCCCTGCATCTTTCAAGGCTTTGTTTGCGCTATTCAGCTGTCCTCTTCCACCGTCAATCACAAGTAAGTCGGGAGCATGCTCCTTTCTTGCCAAAACACGTTTTGCAAATCGACTGATGACTTCATAAATCATTGCGAAGTCATTGACACCCTCAACGTTTTTAATTTTGAATTTCCGATACCCCTTCTTTGATGGATTGCCGTTTACAAATTGCACAAGCGAACCCACACTTTCAATGCCCGAAAGTGTCGAGATATCCACGCAATCGATTACCATGGGTAAACGATCAAGACGCAAGTGGCGTTGCAATTCAACCAGTTGATCACCGTGCATCGACAATTTCAATGTAAGATTTTTTTTCACCATGTCCAAAAGTTTTTTCTTAGTCCCCCTTTGCGGCAGAATAAGCGTGACAGTATGGCCTGAGCGAACACTCAAATAACTCTCAATAGTATGCGCATTGACAAGTGTGCATGGAATCACAATCTCATGTGGCACACTATGGCTGCCATAGTATTGTTCGACAAATGCCTCGAAAAGTTCTCGCTCGGAAAACGGATAGTCGCTCAGAGAAAAACGGAATTCTTTTTTACCGGAAATGACTCCTTTTTGAAAATGAAATATTTGTACGAGCATTATATCGTTCGAAACAATATAATTACACACATCTTGATTGACTGACGCCACTCGAACAACTTTTTGATATTCAATACGTTGCAGCGCTGCTATCTGATCACGATAGATTGTTGCTTTTTCAAATTGCTGATGTTGAGCCGCATACGCCATGGTGCGCTGAAGCTGTTCAATGAGGCGCTTAAAATCCCCGCGCAAAAATGATCGTGCGGATTCAATGCTTTTTTTATATTCTTCTGTCGATATGGCGCGTACGCACGCTCCGCTACATTTCCCCAAATGAAAACGGAAGCAAGGTTTTCCCGTATCCGGTTTTTTACACAAACGGAATAATGAATATATCAATCGCAATGCCTCATTCCGCGCCGAAGCGACAATATAGGGTCCATAAAAACGCCCGTCACGCGTCACCTTCCGTGCGACGACAAATCGCGGATATCGATCATGAGTTTCCTGTATATATGCATACCGCGTTCCCCCGCTTTGCAGATCGATATTATACTGCGGATGGTATTTCTGAATAAGTTGCGCTTCAAGAAGAAAACTTTCTGTTTCGGTGTCGGTTGCAATATAGTCAATGTCGGAAATGTGCGCGACAAGAGCTGTTGTTTTTTCATCACGTGCATGCATGTATGACGCAACTCGTTTTTTAAGATCCTTTGCCTTCCCCACATAGATAACCTTGTCCGAAGCATCTTTCATGAGATAGCATCCGGGCGAATGGGGAATATTTTTGTTGCGGATTATTTCTCGAAACATAGAGCCTTGGCGTGCCACCCATACTCGTCCTATAGGGTCATTTATTTTTTCTTTAGTACTTCCTTCAAATACATTCCCGTCCAACTTTTTGAAATTCGTGCAACTTCCTCGGGTTTTCCTTTTGCGATAATCTCTCCTCCTCCGTTTCCGCCTTCAGGTCCCAGATCAATAATATAATCTGCTGTCTTAATGACATCAAGATTATGTTCGATGACAATCACGGTATTCCCCTTCTCCACAAGGCGATTCAACACATCCAAAAGCTTTCGAATATCTTCAAAATGCAAACCTGTCGTGGGCTCATCCAACACATAGACCGTACGGCCCGTATCGCGCCGCGACAGTTCCGTTGCCAATTTAATACGCTGCGCTTCGCCGCCGGAAAGCGTTGTGGCGCTTTGTCCAAGCTGAATATAGCTCAACCCAACATCATAGAGTGTCTGAAGCTTATTGTGGATGCGTGGTATGGGCTTGAAAAATGCAAGCGCTTCTTCAACCGTCATGCCAAGCACATCTGCAATTGTTTTTTCTTTATAGGTAACAGAAAGTGTTTCGTCGTCATATCGTTTACCATTACAGACATCGCAGGTAACATAGACGTCAGGTAAAAAATGCATTTCTATTTTTATAACTCCGTCACCCTCGCAATTTCCGCATCTGCCTTCCGCCACATTAAAACTGAACCGCCCGGGCTGGTATCCGCGCATTTTTGATTCTTTTGTCTCGGTAAATAAATCGCGTATATATGTGAATACACCTGTGTAGGTGGCAGGATTCGAACGGGGCGTGCGCCCGATCGGATCCTGGTCGATAATAATTGCCTTGTCAATCTGGTTAAGCCCTTCAATCCGATGCGCGGGCGCGATAACTTCCGGGCAAAATCCAAAGTGTTTCGCCATTCGGCCATACAACGTATCATTCACCAGAGTGCTTTTCCCACTCCCTGATACTCCTGTCACGCAGCAAAATACAGAAAGCGGAAAACCGGCATCAATATTTTTGAGATTATTGCCAGTAGCGCCTTTGACAGTGATATATCCGCGAGGTATGCGACGACTTGAAGGCACAGAAATGGCGCTCTTGCCGGACAAATAAGCGCCTGTCAGCGATTGACGAGAGCGAATAATATCTTTCACGCTGCCTTTGCCAACAATAGTACCGCCATGCACGCCTGCACCCGGCCCGATATCAATAATATGATCACAGCTACGCATCGTTTCTTCATCGTGTTCTACAACAATGACGGTATTGCCAATATCCCGCAGATGCTTAAGGGTGGTTATAAGCTTTGCATTGTCGCGTTGATGGAGGCCTATCGATGGCTCGTCTAAAATATAGAGGACCCCACGCAACTCGGAACCGATCTGCGTTGCAAGATGAATGCGTTGTGCTTCTCCACCTGATAGCGTGCCCGCCATGCGGCTGAGTGTGAGATATTCCAATCCGACATTCAGTAAGAATTGTAAGCGATTTTGGATTTCCTTAAGCACTTGATGTGCAATTTTTTGCTGAGCATCCGTTAGCGTAAGGGAGTGCAAAAAATCACTGCATGCGTTAATCGACAGATCTGTCACATCAATAATCGATTGTTCATTGATCTTTACAGAGAGGCTTTCGCGGCGCAATCGCTTCCCCTTGCAGTGAGGGCATTCCGTATGCTTTAAATATCTTCCAATATCACTTCGCCGATCGTCAGAATCTGTCTTTGCATACAAACGCTTCAGCTGAGGAATCACCCCCTCATAGCCACTTTCATCATCTCCCCACAAGATCACTCGCATTGCATCATGAGGAATGTTGTTGATTGGCGCAGTCACGTCTATCTGATAATGCTTGGCGAGTGCGCGCAGTGTCGAGCGAGGAACCCAGAGCGTCGATGACTTCCACGGCGCAACACCTCCGTCGAGAATTGACTTTGACGTATCGGGTATGATCAGTCCCTCATCAAACTCTTGGACGGCGCCAATGCCGTGACATTCCGAGCAAGCTCCTTGCGGCGCATTAAAGGAAAACATGCGGGGGTTCATCTCTGGAAAATTGATCCCGCAATCAACACAGGCTTTGTGCTTACTCAGCATCCTTTCCTCGTTTTTTTTCTCACCTTCTTTTTTGGAAATGAGAAGCAAAACAAAACCACCGCCTTCTTTGAGGCCTGCTTCAAGCGCCTCGTGAATGCGCTGTTGTTCATTTTTTTGCACATCAATGCGATCAATGACCACTTCGATCGTGTGCTGTACATATCTCCGCAACAAAATAGTTTCCGTATGAAGATTGTACACAACGCCGTCCACCCGGACGCGAGTATATCCTTGTTTTTTTAACTGTTCGAATAAATAATCGTACGTTCCCTTTTTGCCGCGTACGATCGGCGCACAAATCTGGATGCGAGCCCCCGCATACTCTTTGAGAATATGTTTTACCATCGATTGAACATCCTGTGGACGAATAACTTGCCCGCAGTTGGGACAAAAGGGTGTTCCCACATGCGCAAACAGCAGTCGCAGATAATCGTATATTTCAGTCACAGTGCCGACTGTCGAACGTGGATTATTTGAGAGTTTCTTTTGTTGGATGGCAATGGCAGGACTTAAGCCCCTGATGGATTCCACATCGGGCTTATTCATGACTCCCAAAAACTGCCTCGCATACGCCGAAAGACTTTCTACATACCGGCGCTGACCTTCCGCATAAAGAGTATCAAAGGCAAGGCTGCTCTTGCCGCTACCGGAAAGCCCGGTGATAACCGTCAGTGATTGAAGTGGGATATCAAGATCGATGTTTTTCAGATTATGCTGCCGCGCTCCGCGAATTTCGATGTTTTCTGACTTTTCCATAGGTATTCATACTACAGATTTTTTCCTAAAAAAACAACTCAGCAATAAAAAGACTGCTCTTGAAAGCAGTCGGCTTAGATCGCATCGTTTTCTTTCACTCGCACAAGCGTTTTGAGCTCATTTCCTTTTCCAACTTCCCAATATCTGTTCATGAAATACAATGTGTTGTCCCGCTTCGAGAAAGCAACTTGCGGAGCAATGGCATTGTCGATGCTCAGACTGCGAAATGGCCCCGTTTTGAATGCGAATGTCTTTGTTGTCCACACACGCTGCTTCGGCAAGGGCGCAAAAGAGAAATAATGAATGCGCAATACATTTTCCGGCGATTCGCTTTCCAAATAATACAATCCATCAGGTGAATAGGTCAAAGCATTGTGCAAAGTAATGAACCCTCGCGGAGATGATGATGGAACCCAACTGCTTGGTGGTACGCGAACCGGTGGATAGGGTATGCCGGGCGCAGCATCTAGAGAGCCAGTGGCGCCATTCACATCGGCAGGCATGTCATTCACCTGATAGACCCAAAACTTGTTCGCCG
>OBEQ012469705.1_pt1 | contig 24626 bp, 28 predicted proteins | sample 1670901 | NCBI WGS metagenome assembly OBEQ01 (sample SAMEA104232315, study PRJEB22302) | groundwater metagenome | biome: forest; feature: aquifer; material: groundwater | place: USA | collected 2011-08-07 | depth 5.4 m | reverse complement strand
TCTGGGGAGTTTATAATTCCCCATTTCGGCAATGACATATCTCACCCCTCCCCTTGGATCCTCCACATCTCCGTCATATCGAGGAATGACATGCCAGTGAAGATGGTCAATAGTTCTCCCTGCCGCCTGTCCGTCATTTACTCCGTGATTGTAGGCATCGGGTGTCATGTTGATTCTCGGGTGCTCCAGAGCTCGCTTGGCGAACCAAAGAGATTCATCGTTAACAGGATCTTTCGTAATCCTTTGATAGATTACCCGTAGATCAGTATTCTCGATCAAATCGACAGCATTCTTAACACCCCTACCCAGTTCTGCCCACTCCTCCGGCTCAAGATCGGTGATGCTGACAATATGCCTCTGAGGAATTACCTCCAAATGTCCTGGAGAGACAGGGAAATTATCAAACTTACCATAAAAAGAAGGTACCTGTAGATTCCGCCGTTCCTCTTGCGGGATAGTGCAGAACAAACAATCCGACCCAGTGTGTTGATGCATAGCTCTTTCTGTCATATATTAGCGAAAAATTAATCTCCTTGTTTAGTCTTCATCTGGCTCTTATCCATCTTTGTTGGTTCCATTCCCTTGTCCAAACGGATAATTATCAAGAATGTTTTTAATACAGTACTATACTGTGATTCCCAATGACTTAAAGACATATGGTATGACAAAACTATTATGATCGGAGAGATTGCTAGAATAACAGTCTTCATAGAATCAACATTATTACACGAAAAGAAATTAGGAACGACTTCCCAACATGCTACAATAAAAGTAGCAACGGAGGCCCAAAGTAAATTTGACCATAAAGCTGCTTTTCCAGCAAAGTGATTGACCAATGCTCCCTGCGATTCTCCCCTTACATAATTGTCCATTTTATAAAAAAGATCTTCCAGACTTCCCTCCTTACTTTCTCCTTTTTTACTCGATTCATTAAATATTACTTTTTTGACTTTTAAAACATCTTCTGCTTGTTTAAATGTGTCTGGGTATTCCTTTTTTATTTTTTCATATACCTTGACTCGTCCAAGAACTGGGTTTTTAAGTACTCTATTGATGCCCTGAAAAACAAACCCTATGAATAAGCCCCAGACGATTACCATGAATATAAAATCATTCCCCCTCTCCAAAGGAAGACCTACTAGCTTATCAAGAAGTAGTAAAAAAATTATGCCAGGCAATAAGTTATAGAAAAATTCTGAGAATGAATTTAGCATATTCATTGTTATTTTTGGTGAGCAGGACTAATTTCTCTGCCTGAGGAAGGCATTAATCCCGCCGTCAAATATTTCTGTTTGATTCCCTGAGACTTCAAACTTTCTGTTGCAGTATTCATCTGCAAACCGTGAGACAGCAGGAATAATATCATTATCAAGCAGATCTCCCTGTTCAGCAGTGAGCGTAATGCTTAATAAGTTTGCGACATCAGTCTTAGTAATATACGGCATACTAAGAAATTGTACTGATGAATGAAGCGAAGTTTATGCAAAAAGCCTTGGAAGAATTATTTATTCTTTGCTTTCTTCACCATTTTGTCTTCTACCGGCTCATTGACTGCTTCTGTTTCCGGTTCAACTTTCGGTTCTGCTGCTACTTCTTTCTCTGCTGATTTCTTATCAAATTTAACCGCAACACCAGCATCAATAAGCTCCTCCGCTTCCTTATCAGGAATACCGGCAATATCATCTACTGCATACGGCGAATGTGGTTTTACAAACTTAATTGTTTTCATGCTCATACCTCCTCTCTTTTAATTTACTTATGCCTGCCTCCTAGCCTGGGCAGGTTAGTGCAGCCAAGAAGCAGCGCATAAATAAACTAACTACTTAACGTTTGTTAGTTTCGTTACAGGATCGGTGATACCGAGCTGTCCATCAATCCGCTCAATAACTTTGACTGCGACTTGATGATTTTCAAACGTTCCCGCACCTTCAGTTGTTGACTCAATTGTCATCTCCTGTCGGTCTCCAATAAGGTAATAGGAAAGATCATTGAACCATATTTCAGATTCATTCGTCCCTACCCCTAAATTGGTTGGAATATCGTTTTGCTCAACCACCGGTCTTCCAAGGATAGTTGCCGGAGCGTCGGTAAATCCGTCAGCCCAAAGATACCTTCCTTGAGCGTCTTTCAGCAATCGAACAAGCCTGATTATGCTGTTATGCATAATCCATGTTGCTTGGCTTCGATACTGAGCACCAAGTGTGTAAAACAGCTTGATGATGTCATCAGCTGTTAGGTTTGCAGCCACCTGTGCCACTGAAGTAACCGTATACTGACGAAGACCTTTCGGCTCGCCGGTACCAGTTCCAGTCATAAACTTTTTATCCTCTTCCAGCGCAAACTTTCGGCCATAGAGTCCGGCCAGAAAATCCATAAGATTGACTGCCGTATCCGAAAACAACTCACGGCTCATTTTTGATAAACCGGTAAGCTTGTTTGTGTTAAGCGTAACACTCCCAAAGTTTGGATTTGATTCAGTAAGAGGATTATTTTCAGCAGACCAGTATAACGTCATTGCATTTCCTTCCAAAGGCACATCCATTTTATCTCTGCTCATTGGAAACACTGTTGCACGCGGTCTAATCACAGCTGCAACATCTCTTTTTGCAATAATCGCTGCTCTAAACTCAGTCGGAACCAAATATCCACCGTCAGCGGAAACACCCTCGGAAAGAGCTTTTGCCGTAACGTAATCATTATTAATGATTGCGCGAACAAACTTTGCGACTCTTTCTTCTTTGGATAAATCACCCGATTCATCACCGTTTGGATCTTCCTTTGACGGGAATATGCCGTGTTTGCGATCTACCTTATCCATTCCAAGCTCTCGTATCTTCTGATCGATTGCATCAGAAACAATCGCTTTGAACTCATCCATTGTAAGAAGCTTTTGATTGTCATCCATATTATTTTTCCCCTCCTTTCGTGCCTACTACGAGAGGCATCCGGGAGTCATCGGGTACTTTGCCCAGTTCTCCGTCCGCCCTTATATCGCGTAGCACGATGCCGATAATTTTATCGGCTTGTCTGAGTGCCGCTACATGGCGGTGTACCGTTTTGCCGGCTTCATCTTGTGAGGGTTCTGTTGCTTTGAGCAATGTACCCAAAGCGTCAATTGCAATTTTCATTTGTCCTATGGTGGTTGATATAAGTTTTCTGTTTTTCTCGGAAAGCACTCTTCCTTCCTTTGTTTCCCTATACGCTTTGAATAAATCATCTGTCTGAGTAACGAAATCTTTATCGCCGTCATACTCAGATATATCACCGTTTGTAAATATGAGTTTTACTTTATTTTCCTTCGCATCAACCTCAATATTTGAAATAACCTTTTGATCTACCGTTTGTTTTTTATCTTCTTTTTCTTCCATGCTCTCTAACGCTTTTTTAAGAGGTTCCACATCAACACCTTTAGATCGCAAAAGTGTCAGTGCCTCGGGATTATCCGGAACCAACACCGCAGAATATTCTAAAAGCTCCCATCTTTTGAATTCACGTCCGCCTCCTTCTATGTCCCGTACTTCAAGAGGAAGAAACCCGATACTCCATGCATTCATAAATCCGCCTTTGTACAGCTCGTACACGGTATCGGCAACGGGATACACGCCTTTTTCGGGAAAGGTTACTTTTGCAACAATCCCTTCATCAGTCACCTGAAGATCCTCGGTTTTTGCGATTGATAACCCATCATACTTATGAGCAAGCGCAACAACAGGGTTTCTTAAATAGTTATCAAGCACTGCACCTTGGGGTAATACGACATCCTTACTTCTGTCCGGAGAACTTGTGGAAATTTTTACAAGTAGTGACCGGCTGCCGTCAACAGCTTTTGTCTCAACAGCCTGATATGTTTTTCGAACTAACTTGTCCATATGCTAAACAATTGTACTGAACAGAAACGAGATACTTATACATTTTTGGTTAATTGGCTATCACTCGAATTAAGACTGCAGTAGAATAATAGGTTTGAATACTGTCTAGCACTCGGAGCAAAATGTACCAGTAAGCCTCTTAATATAATCGGTGGCTTAGAGATGTTTTATTGAATCGTATAGGAGGTTTCTTTTTCGAAGACCCCGTTAGTGTAGACTTTTACTTTGTAAGTTCCCACCAGATGCATGGCTCCCGGTTTTTTCAAACTCCACACAAAACTGGTATTAGTCACGTTTGGTTTTAATATCTTATTAGTACCACTATCCAAGTATTTGCCGTTAAGATACCTGATATATTCTATTTTTGTCCCATTTTTTGGCTTATTTAGCGTCATAACAAGGTAAATGTTTTTGTCTGTCTTTGCAAAGGTCGTCGCAAGAGTTACAGCTTTACCTTGTGCATCAAGAGAGGAAGCTGTCGTGACGTTAGTAATAACTCCCGGCGCTTTGCTGCGGGGAAGAGTGGGTTTTGGTGAAAGTGTTGGCTGCTGCATTACTGGTTGTTGTGTTGGAAGAGATGTCGTTTTTGATTTTTGCAGGACAGCAAATAATCCACCAACGAGGAGAAGCACAGCAATCCCGCCACCGACATACCACAGAGTTTTTGATGAGTGTTGAGACACTTGAGGCTGTGTTGTATCCTCTGGTAATGGCGTGGGTTGTATTTCGGGTTGAGTGCTGGGAGTTGGTTTTGGATTATCTTTCATACTGCATTATTGGTTACTCTCTTGTTGACTGCCACCATTTGTTGTTTGGTTTTGTTGAGAAGAATTGCCATTTGTACTTTTTTCATTATTGCCTGATTTCTCTGCTTCACTTTTATCTTTTCCTTGCTCTTCCACTGAGCCCTTATTGTCCTCACCTTCCGCTTCTTGGTTTAAATCATTACTCGATTGTTCCATGTCCTTTTCGTCAATTCCTTCCTGTTCATTCTCTACCTGACCTTGTTCATTGACACCGACATTCTCATTGTCCTTTTGGTCTTTTTGATTCTGTTTTGCCTCCTGGTCGTTGGCAGTAGCCTTCTCTCCCTCTTCTAAGTCAATTGCAAAATCACTTTTCACTGTTGTAGGCGTTGGAGCAAGCGTTGGACTGCCGGTTGAAACAGCAGGACCTTGAGCGTGAATTGCAGTGGTATAGGATGAAGCTAGGAGTAAGGCAGTAACAATAAAAGTTGGTAAGATCAATTTATTCATTCTCATACTAATGTTTATCTCTGCTATCAACAGTAACACATAAATGAAAGCAAGTCAACTCGCTCGCTCTGCTGTTTTATAACAATGTATCTCTTAAAAGATAAAGCTTGTATCCTTCATCCGTTTCAATATATTTAATATCCACCCAGGTAATTGTTGCTCCGTCAACTAATGCTTTAAGTTGTGTATATTTTTTTTCAACCTCAAATGTTGTTTCCGCAATAATGAGTGAGTCAATCTTTTTTGCAAGGAATTTGTAATTAGTTTCAAAATCTTCCTTATCCAGATCATTTTGACCTACATCAATTCCGATAACATTTTCAGTTAATTTAAATATTGCTGCTTTATGTAAGTAACTTGCCATATTTATCCCTCCATATAATAAACAGTTGCCATATGCAATAAATTAGCTGTTGTTGGATCAATGGTGATAAGGATATTCTCGTTCGGTGAGATTAGAAATCCTAAATCCAAATCATAATCAGGGCTGTGAGGAGTAAAAGTATCAACAACCATCAGGGTTCCATTTCCTGTGATGGTGGGTGCGCGAAATACAGATAACACACCGTATGAACCCCCTTTAAGCAGATTAATAGGAGTTAATACTGTTCCGTTTGCTGTGATGGTTGGATCACGGTAGATCCTGTAAGTTGAAATGCTGATAATACCTTCCATTCCAAATAGAATCTTCTGAATACGTATTGTTTTTCCTGAGCCGGAAGGATTTTTTAGGAGCAAAAAGGCTGTTTCGGAAGTTCCTGCAATAGTGATAACATTTGTTGTAACAACATAGGCTTTACCCAAAAGAACATTTTGCTGCCATTTATTGCCTGAACCCGAGATATTATCTGTAATTTCTTGGAGTAAATCTTCAACTTTTTGAGAATTTGATGAAGCTGCTGAAATTGCTTGAAGTATTGCAGTATAAAACCTCTTGCCGTCAGAAAGACGTACTGCTATAGCTTTTGACGGATCTGTGGGACCGGTAATATTTACATCTTGAAGCTGTTTTTTGACTGTTTTAATAAGAGGCTGAGTAACAAATTTAAATACAGCTTCAAAGAAATCCGGCAACCATTGAGGCTGTTTTATGTTAAATTCATCCGGTGGAGAGGGGATTTCATCAAGATTGGAAATTCTAAACTCAGTTGGGAAGTCATCACTGTTTATCACCTTCACGTCAAAGGTCTTTGGCAAAACAACCTTTAACGTCTTAGCAGTGTCTACCAGTTTGACAATACTTTCTTTTGTAGCTTTGTGACTCTCGAGCGCCCGCTTCTCAAGCTCAATAATATCGGCTTGCTGCAGTTGAGAAACATCCCCTCGCTGCTTTAAAAAAGAAAACGCTTCAACATACTTATTAAGGTAGCTTTTGAGGATGCGTTGATTTTCAAGCAGGTCTTTTCCAAGCTTAATAATCTCGTCCTTTTGCTTTGTCGAGATTTCACCCTGTTTTTTTAAGAGATAGAATATCTCGGAAGATTTACTTTTGTCACCGAGCGCTTTATTAATCTCCTCAACTAAATATGCGGCTTTCTCATTCTTCTTTTTCATAGACAATTTCCAACGCTTTATCTTTTAACTCCTTCAGTTCTTTTAAGAGACCGCTCTTTTCTTTTTGCGCTTGCTTCTTTGCTTCCTCAACAATATATTGACTAGCTTTTTTTGCTTCAGAGAGAATTTTTTCTGATTCAGTATGTACCAATGCTTCGCTTGTTGTAATCTTTTCAAGTGCTTCATTCATTTTTTCTTCGATGTGTATATCAACTTTTACTTTCATTTGTTCGTAAAGAGCTGTTTTGCCTGCTTCTCCTGTAACAGGAATCAGATCGCACCGACAATTCGGGTGTACCGGTGGTGTAGCATCGCCACTTGAGAAACCTGCATCAAGCGGTATCTCGCCGTCAGCTTCGTTTTGTAAACAGTCATCATCAACGCTGTCATCTCCTGCTGTTAACCATTTTTTGGAAACGACAATACCTGACTGTCTGTAACCTTCTAAATTCCCTTGCTGGTATCCTGCGACAACTTCAGTACGAGCAATGCGCAGTGCTCGAAAGTCTGACTGTTCATCGAAAAAATCTGATATATTGTGAGCAATATCTGAAGGTCCAAGACCTTCTTCAACGCCATCAACAATCTGAGAGCTGATCTCACTTCGTAAACGCTGTGAGATACCGGTTGCTTCCTCAAGCGCATGTTCCTCAAGGAATGAAACAGCACGGGGATTATCAAGATCAAATGATATTTCAACTCCAACTCGTGCTAATGCTGTCGTACCTGCTCTGCGTAGAGAGGTTCGTAGGGTATCTCGCATTTCATCAGTAAATGCGGCAACAACAGTACCGTAATCTTCAAGCGCAAGTCGCAGTAGATCGTCTGTTTTTGCTTTGCTCACTGCTTTTTGTGCGTTCAGTTTTCCAACAATCTGTTCCTTTGCTTTCATAAAGATTGCCTTATACCGTGGTTTCCTCCTTTGAATTTCGTTGATGATAAACTGTATTCTTTTTTCAATAATCTCCTGCGTTTTGGGGTCATGAGCCTTTGTCATTGCTTTCGCTTTTTGATCTTGTATTTGGCCAAGGGGCACTAGCAATGAAGAAATGAAAATCGTATCACCATTTTCAACAGGAGGTCTTCCTTCTTCTTTTCGTATTTCATTAACCGTAACGTAACCAGCATTTAAAGCGGTTTCCTTTCGCTTCAAGTCTAATTCGATATTTTGTGGTACCGGATCAGTAAAGACAAACTCAAGTTTTGTTTGATCTTCCCGAAACAAGGGGATATAAAACTCATTGAGCCGATCAGTGATAAACTGCATGCGGGGTTTGATGACTCGCTTTGCGAATATAAACTCGCTTGCTTCTGCGTTTGCTCGATTGACATCTTCCGTAATACCCAATACGCTCTTTGATACTCTAAAAATACCCAGTATTTCATCCCGTGAGAATCTTCGCTGCTCTAAAAACTCCATGTCCCTTTGACTTAAGTTCATCGGTTTGAATTTCAAACCGCCCTGAAGAATGGCAAGTTTGTGCGCATTCTCTAAACCCCTGTGTGATACATCCCACTTTGCTTTGATTCTATTGTATTGTTCCTCTGTGATTTGTCCTTCTGTCTCAAGCACTGCTGAAGGAATTGCAGCATTGTAGAAAAAGTTTTTGTTCCATTGCGCAGAAAAGGTGTCAATATCAACAGCAAGAGCAGCTGCTTGTACAGTACCTAAACCTCTATACCTATTAATTGGATTGAATCGCTTGAAGTGAATAATCTCATCAACCATTAAGGGTACATCTTGCCCTTTTTCGTTTTTGTATACATACCCACCAATAAACTTTTCTGCACTTTTAACAACAAAAACCCGTGTTGGATCAAGAAGCCAAATTTCTCCAGGCTTTTTTGTAACACTTCCTTTGGGAAGATACCAAAACGCATTCCCATCAAGCTCAAGATATGCTTGTGTCCCCAAGAACAATTCACTTGAGGACATGAAGGGATTCACATCATGCAAAAGATTTAATGCTAAGTGATTATCAAGTTCTTGTCGTCCGTCTTTTGTTTTCCTAATAAGACGAAGGTCAATAGTAGCAATCTCCTCTGCTATTGCATTGACACATGCATACACCCAACCTTTATATGCATTGAGAAAATCCCGCTCCTTCATATCAGGAGCTGATTTCCCAAAGAGAAAAGAAAAAACAGAAGAATTAGCAACTTGCTTCTTAATGAATCTATCGAAAAATGCCATGCTAACGGATTATATTGTTGCGTGCAGAACTTCTTATATAATTTGTTAAATCCATCGAATGTCCGGCTCAACAAGAGAAGTCACTGTTTTGATCGCGATCTTAAGCGCATCAGCCATATCGTCATGACTTCCCCGGGGAAGCGAGAGAAGCTCATGACGCAGTTCATCCATGCCGGGTTTTAACAATGCGTCTCCACTTTCAAAAAGCGGAGCAAGCTCAACTTGAAAACTCTCAATTTTGTTTGTAATCGTATCAACACCAAACACGGGTAATGCAGTCTGCGTCTTAAGTGTTTGCACGGTATCGTACTGAAAGACATTCTGTTCAATACCAATTTTGACCGGCTTCCACTCGTTATACTTTTCAAGAATCATCTTGAGTCTCTCCCCAAACCCAATCCGCGCACGATAGACATCAAGTATATAAATCCTCCTGGGCGGTTCGAAAGCAATGGTGACACAGGCCGTGTAATCTCCTTTATCCAACTCTTTTCCAACACTCAAGTCCCATCCCTGATAAATTCCTAAACCTTCAGGTCTACTTTGCCAATACTTGATCCACTCAGGCTTAATAATTTCTCCTAATACGTCAATTGGTTGATTCATATATTCTTTGAGGAAGAATCGCTCACCAAACTTGTACGAAATTTCCTGTTTCCGTTTCATCAATGATTCCCAATCCCATTTCTCAGGAAAAAGAGTAAGCTTTTTTTTCTCATCGACAATCGCTCTATACTCTTTAAGCATCCACTGCGTTGGATCAAACGAAAAGTATAAATCATCATCGCGTTGAATCGTACCAATCACAAGAATCTGTGTATCTTTGGTTGCCATGGGGAGAATCTCGGCGTAAAACCTTTCGCTTGCTTTTTTATTCTGTTCATCAGAATAGACAACCTGCATGTCAATTGGGTCATCGAGAATAATTAGTTTGGGATGGGCTCCACGTATGGCAGAAAAGTACCCTTGCGCATAGATCGTTGCACCATTACTACAGCGAATTTCGGTTTTATTCCAAAACTCCGCTCCAGCTCCAGCAAGTCCTTGTAAGAATGGAGACTTTTTGATGAGCTTCTTAATCGAATCGAGCATTTTCACTGCCTGTGAATCAGTTTTTGAGAATATATAGATTAAATCGTCAGGGAAGAGCTTGCATCGTAAAACAGGATAGGCAATTGAGAAGAATGTTGTTTTCAAATGGTCTCGTGGGGCAAGTATTCTCAGACGGGGAGAGTTCCAGATTAATTCATTCCATTCATCATGAAGTCTACCGAGCCGAAAATCCTTCTCTTTTGCCTCCAAATCATATAGATACATTTCATTGCGAATAAAAAAAATGAGATCATCTCGATAGACTTTCTCTTTGACTTCATCGATTGCATTGATAAGATCATTCCTCATTGCTAATTTTTTTTCGGTACTTTGCTGTTAATCCCTCAAACTGTGTAAGAAGCTCCTCATCACTGACTCCTTTGTATCGATCATTCACATCGACTGTGTGCTTACCTATCTCGATTGGCAGACCCAGTTCTATCCTTTGAATCCTCCATGCCTTCTCAAAATCCAATGCAGTAATCTTTTGCGTATCCGATCTTAACTGCTGGCCGTACCGAATCATTATCGCTCTGGTAATTGCCAGTATGTCCTTTTTTGACATAGCTAAGTCATCAATCTCTTTTTTTACTGCCTCCTCCTTTGCTGCCTGATGAATTGCTTCTGACCGAGCAACCCAGTTATACTTTTTGCACCAATACTCAAGTGTCCTTACCGGAGGTTTTTTATGCTTGGCCAAGGTACTAACTTTCTCCCAACTTTCCCACATTTTTTGAACTGATGGTTCGGACATTCCGCTGTATGCTAAAAATGCTATGTGCTGTCTTTGATTTTCTCTTGCTGGTTTATCGCTCATACTTTCACTGCCTCCTTCTGTGTGAATTTTTCCCAACGATCAATAATGACATCGCAATAATAAGGATCAATCTCTGAGAGAAAACAGCGTCTGCCCATCTGCTCGCAAGCAATAAGCGTTGATCCTGATCCACCAAATATATCAAGCACTATATCTTGGGGTCTTGTGCTTTTCTTCAATGCTCGCTCAGCAAGTCGTATTGGCTTTTGTGTTGGATGAATGTACTCATTCATGTTGTCGCGATGTTCATACCACAGATCCAATTGCTCTAAAAAATCATCCTTGCTAGTCGTAATGACATCAGAAGCGTTTGAGTAACTTTTGTTAAATATATGTTTCTTTCCCTTTTTCCATCCGTACATAATCGGCTCATACATCCGGTGGAAATCTTGACCATTGGAGAGCACAAAGCGATCCTTCACCCAAATAATCATTTGACTATAGTAGAATCCGGATGCCTCAAATGTTTCTCTAACCAAAGTATAGTGGCGACTTGCAAAGAAAAGGTATATTCCTGCTGAATCTTTCATTGCGTTAAAAACATTCGTTAATGCATTCGTTAAAAACTCTCTATACTGTTCGCTGCTCAAATTATCATTGAACACTTTCGGGTGAACATATTTCCCACCGGCATAACTGCCACCAGCTGGTGATGTATAATCAACGTTATATGGCGGATCAGTAAAGATGATTTGCGCTTTTTCTCCATTCATAAGTTTTTCAACATCTTCCTTTTTTGTTGCATCGCCGCAGACAAGTCGATGATTACCAAGAAGCCACACATCACCGGATGAAGTTTTTGTTGGTAAATCTTTTGGTGGTTCGTAATTATCTTCTTTTGTAAAATCCAAAAGCGTGGAAACTTCCTCTGAAGTAAAACCGGTGAGGCCTATATCCAATGATAAACTGCTTAACTCCGAAAGAAGGTTTTTTAATTTTTCCTTATCCCATTCACCGCTAATCCTATTGAGCGCAAGATTAAGTATCTTTCCTTGTTCTTCCGATACATCAATATATACAACCGGCACTTTCTCAATGCCAAGTGCTTTTGCTGCTTCAACCCGCTGATGACCACCGATAATCGAATTGTCTTTATTAACTACCACCGGATCAACAAACCCAAATTCCGCAATGGATCGCTTCAGTGCTTCAAGATCATGCCGAGAGATCTCTCGCGGATTGTATGGCGCTGGTTTTAACTCACTTATTGGTCTATATACAATTGTTATTTCTTCCATGAAATTCCTCCCTTTTCTCGCAGTCTCTTCCTCATTCGCAATACAATCTGGTGTATTGCTTGCCAACTTACTCCTAGCTTCTTCGCTGTTTCTTTCCTTGTATATCCATCTGTAAGTAATGCACTGACTGACTGCTGTCTCCTTGTTAAACATTGCAACAGCCAATCGTTATGGATGAAGCTTTCTGTATTTTCTGATTGAAAACCATTGTCTCCCATCTCCCAGCCTGCCTCATGCATGGTCTCAAGTGAGAAATGTTGGACAAAAACTTTTACTGTTAGCTGTCTGATTCTCGGCATTAGCATTATTTGTGTAAGTTCCTTATATCGAAATTCTCCTGTAATCCGTTTTCGTAAATATAAAAGAAATACTTAATCTTATCTTCGTTGCTTAATGTTTTTGGATAATCAACCAAGTAAGAAAACGCTTTTTCTAAATTGCTTGTTTTACGTCCTAAATCAGCTTGTTTGAATACTTTTAACCATCGAGCCTTAATGTTGTCCAATAATTCAATATTGAGCTTATCCGCATAGCGAAATGCCTTATCCTGCCACTGTGTTGTTATTCCATTGCCTGCAGGCTTAGGAGAAAACTTGTATTTGTCCTGTAGAATTGCCCCTATGGAATTTAATGATTTTTTAATTTCTGGGCTTTTGCCAGTATTTATATTTTCTTTTTCTCTTTCTTCTTCTGATTCTTGGTCTTCATTCTTAGTTCTTGCTCCCGAACCACTCGGGATTGAATCGGGATTTGAACCTGATTTGTTCCCGTTTGACTCCTTTTTTTCTCCGGACATACTCCGTTTTACTTTTTCAATAAATTCATCACAACGGTCTAAAACTTTCGTGCAGAAAATTCTCTCTTTTCTTTTTTCAATAAGCTTCAGGGAAATGCAGGTATCCAGAATTTCCTGCAGGAGATTTACGTCAACACAAAACTTTTTTGCCAAATATTCCATTGAATAAACATCCGGCAAATAGCCCCAGTCATCTACGTTCTCTTTATCAACCGCTGAAGCAATCAGTTCTACCAATTGGAAATAAACACCATACCCGGCAACTCCGTGCTTTTCTTTAAGCATTTCTATTTTCGGATTGGAAAATGTATTAGTGTCGTGTTTAAACCATTTCATGAAAAAGCCTTTCTTGTTTTGGTTCCGTTACCAGAATTGCCCTGGTTCCGATAAATTGATATTCAACTTCTTTTCCCCATTTTTCCAAATCGACAACGGCTAAATCTTTCGGGTCATCCTTAAAATCGACCTGATGAACTTCCCAGTTTTTAATTGGCAATATATATTGGCTGTGTCCGCCAAAAGCAACGAGGATTCCTTTTGTCTAAAATGTCGAAGGTTTAGCAGTGTAGATAGTTTTTCTCTCAACATAACGGTAAATAATCGTGAGATTCCTGATCTTTAACTCTTCAAATTTATCCAGCAGTCTTTTTGCAATCGCATATCCGTTAAACTTTCTAAAAAGTTTTGCGTCATCAATATTTGCAATGAAATAAGATTTTTTACCAACAGAGAAAAACTTTCCTTGACGGTAAGGTTTCTGGTTATACCAAATTGATAGGACAGCATTTTTTGGCATATGGCAGTTTGACTTTTTAATCTCCTATTTCACACGGTTCTTTCCTCATAAATCCCTGCGCACACTGCGGGAACCATTCACCATTTCTCATTTTTCCCCAACGTGCTGATAAATGCTTTCTGCACCAACGTCCACCTAAATAGTTATTTTGCTTCTTCTTTTTCATAAGGCCTCATTTCTGCCTGCTTGATTAGATACAAGCAAGCAGAATCAAGCCTTAACTTACCTCTGCGTGAATACGCTCTCGTTCAGAAACAATGCATTCCTGACTAAAGGCAACGATTTTTTCGTACCCTTTTTTGAGCTTCTCCGGGTGCAGTTCGGTAACGGCAGTCCAGCTCCGAGTCCCAAAGGCATACTCAATTGCATCAACTTTGAGCTTTTTCTCCTTTGCAGACTGACCGGGCCATATAGAGACAAGGTATCCCTCAATCTCCTCTAGCCACTTGATCTTCTCCCGCACATACTCTTTTTTTTCCTCTTCTGTCTTAAAGAGCGTTGCGGTATCCGCCTCAGCCCTTGTTATCGGTTTTGCGCCGTCTGCAAGCATGACCCGTATTGACGGTTCAAAATCCAAAAACTTGGGATTAGCGATAGTCTTACCATCAAGGATCTGAGAACGGTCTTTAATGATGGTTGCCTCTCGCCATACTCGCTTTTCCTTGCCAAGTATTTCCTCAAACCGTTCCATGAGCACAAGCATGTCGGGCTCATATGCGGTCTCTCCTTCAACCTTCATCTTGATTCCAGTCTTAAGGAGCTCCCGCTTGCCGGTATCCTCATTCTTCGCATAGTCGTATTCGTAACCGGCGCGTCCGCACATAAGAATGTGGTACGGATCAGTTACAAAAGGATCCGAGAAGCTTTTCTTCCAAGTCGGTTTTATGATTCCCCAATCTTGGAACTGGATACTCTGCCTGCCGACCTTTCGCTTGTAGCTCTCAAGAAAGTCTTCCCATATGTGCGAGATGGAGTCGATAATGAGAACATCCGACAATCCTTCTCGTAGTCTTCGCATGGTTTCAGAGAGATCCGCCATTGAGCGAGACTCCCTTACCAAGACTTCGATCTCTTGATCTGCAAAAAGATGCATGAGAAACTTCGATGCTTTTTCTGTATCGAAAATAATCACCGGTTTCTTTGAACCAATCATCTGATGCAAACCAATAGCTACTTGCGCTGCTGAATAGGTTTTCCCAGATCCAGCAAAGCCCTCAAACGCAACCTTAAAGTAAGGCTTCGTATTCTCAAGAGGCGCAAAGAAATCATCCCTTGCCCCCTCTTGTTTTTTGCTACCATTTGTGATAATCTTTTTCATAGATTGTTAAGAAACTTCCTTTTTAGGAAGTTTTTTAATATTTTTTCACCTCCTTTCAGCATAGATTTCATAGATTTTTTAATCCCACCAAAGCCTGACGACAAAAGTGCCGTCTATTACTTTCCAGTGGAATTCATCAGCATTATTTTCAACGGCCATTTTTCCCAGTGCTAATGCTACCGTTGACTCAGTTGCTTTATCTTTTATTGCGACCATTAACGTAGCGGCATCGTTTTGATACCAGCTAAATTTGCGCAAATCTAAATCAACGAATTCTATGTAAGGATTAAGATTATTTTCATAGAGCCATTGTTTAATCGCATCTGCTCCAGGACAGTTATTAAATTCCTCAAGTTTTATTTCGCTTGGTTTCATAAACCCTTCCTCCAACAACTTTCGCTAGATTTCCAAGGACCAACATTTTGCTCAAGTAACAGCATGTAACCAAACAGCGCATTGTTTTCCGGATCACTTAACCACTCCACTTTCTCTTCATATGTCCCTCCCGGCACTCTGTCAAAATGAACTGTATTGACTTGCATTTCGCCATAATCAGCACTGCCATTACTATTGATGTTTACTTTTCTTTTACTGTTGAGTCCTTCACAATTTGCTAATGCGATAAGCAGTTTTGCTTTGTTACCAGCAACTCGTTTTGCATAGTTAACAAAGTTCTTCTGTTTAATAAGCACAGGAGTCGGAGTTGGAGTAATGACAACTGCACTTACTGGAAGCGGTGAGATAACCTCTGCCCGTGCTTCTAATTTCTTCATATTTATCTGTGCAACAAAACCCACAAGAGCAACCATAAACATGCAAAAAAGAAGATAGTAAATGGATTTTTTAGTGCCATATGATAGTCCCCAGTTGTCTTGATATTGATTTGAACCTCGTCTCATGCTGCACCTCCCCTTTCCTCTTGCCTAATAAGAGCTAAAATTCTTGGTGGGGTTACACGAAACCTTTTCGCTAAAACGTACATGGAATACCCACCGCTTTTGTACAGCTCATAAATCTTTTTATTTCTTTCAACTTTTCGTTTACTCATATTTGTTATTGACTTATTGCCTTATTTGGCTTACTGTGTCCTTGCACATTTAAAACCAACAAAAAAGCACTCTTACGAGTGCTCTACAAAAGGATGCTTTTTAGCTTATTTGGGGCTAGTTACGCTGACGTAGAAATGCGGGGATGTCCCAGATGTCTTGTTTTTCTTCTTTCTTTTCCGGCTCCGACGGATTTATTACATTTGTAACAGGAGTTGGCTGGGATTGTGGTTGGGATTGAACGGGTTGTGCTTTCTGATCATCTACTACATACGATTGAAGTCTTTGTTTTGTTTGGTCAAATCCTGTTGCAATAACTGTAATTTTTATCTGGTCATGCATTGAATCATCAATTGTTGCTCCAAAGATAATATTTGCGTCAGGATCTGCAGCAGAGGCAATAATTTTTGCCGCCTCATCGACTTCACTCATTGTCAAATCCGCTCCTCCGATAATATTGAACAAGACTCCCCGTGCGCCATCCATTGAAATTTCAAGAAGAGGCGATGCAATTGCAGATCTTGCAGCAGTTAATGCACGATTTTCCCCAACTCCGGTCCCAATTCCCATAAGAGCAGACCCTGCATTTGTCATAATTGTCCTAACATCGGCAAAATCAACATTAATAAGTCCTGGCATGGTAATTAAATCCGAAATTCCCTGAACGCCTTGGGTTAGTACCGAATCTGCAACCTTAAATGCTTCAAGAAGAGATAATTTTTTGTCAACTACATCTAGTATTCTTTGATTTGGAATTACAATTAACGTGTCTACCTTATCAATTAAACCTTCAATTCCACTCTCTGCAGAAACCATCCTGCGTGTGCCTTCAAAGGTAAAAGGCTTGGTTACAACAGCAATGGTTAAGGCTCCTGCGTCTTTAGCAATCTTAGCAATAACTGGTGTAGCGCCAGTTCCTGTCCCTCCACCCATACCTGCTGCCAAGAAAACCATATCGGACCCATCCAGCATATCTTTTATTTTTTCTGCAGATTCTTCCGCTGCTTGTTTTCCAATTTCCGGGTCGCCTCCCGAACCTAAACCTTTGGTAAGTTTGTCTCCAATCTGTAATTTAGTTGCAGCCTGACAAAGAAGCAAAGCTTGAGCGTCGGTATTTACTGCAACAAAATCTACTCCTTGTATTTGACTTTGGGAAATCATGGAATTTAAGGCGTTTGTTCCTCCTCCACCAATTCCCATTACGCGGATTTTTGCAAAATTTGTAGTTTGAGGCTTAATTAACATCTTGTTTTGAGAGCATAGTAACAGATCAAAATTACTTTTGCAAGTATTGAGGACCTACGGGATAAATGATTTGATAAAACCGATAATTTTACCAATTATTTTCCCATTTGGAACATTTAATTTTGGAACGGAGAATCCAAAAGGCAAAGACGAAACAGAACCTACTGTTACACCGTATTTAGCAAGTCCAACAACTGTTGCAAAAGGAGTATCTTGAATTTCGTCGATAATTCCTTTTATTTCAATCGGATATCCAACCCTAACTGGCATAGCTAGCATACGCTTTGCGCTATCAATTACACCAATTGTCCTTGCTCCTCCTCCTGTAATCACCAAACCTGCAGGTGTTTGTCCTCCATAACCACTTTTTTTTATTTCAAGCCCAATAATTGTAAATAATTCATTAAGTCTTGGGCGAATAATTCCATCAATTAATGTTCTTTTCGAAACTTTACGTATTTCTTCAGATAATCCCAATGTACTAATGTCAATTTCATCATTTTTTGCTGAATGAGGATTTATTGGCTTTGTTTCCTGAGGAGGTTCCAGGCCTTCTTCATTTGGTTTTAAAACTTTTTTGCTTAGGTCTTGGGACAAAAACAATTTTATTTTTTCTGCGCTTTCCAAAGAAACTCTTAAACCAATAGCCAAATCATTAGTAATATGTCTTGCTCCTATTGGCAAAACAGAAGAATAGGCAACAGATCCTTCAACATAAACACAAATATCAGTTGTACCTGCGCCAATATCTACAAGTATCACTCCAAGCTCTTTTTCAGTGTCGGATAAAACAGAAAGACTACTTGCATACCCGCTAAAAACAACAGCGTCAAGATCAACCCCAACTCCAGAAAGCGCTTTTTCCAAATTTTTTAAAGATGTAGAGCTGGCGGTAATAATATGAGTATCAACTTCAAGTCTGACCCCTGTCATTCCAATCGGATCTTTTATCCCTTCCTGACCATCAACTGTATAATTGCGAGGAAGAACATGAACAATTTCTCGGGTGGAAGACAAGGAAACGGCGCGAGCTGCATCAATTACCCGGGCAAGGTCATTTTCGGTAATTTCTCCATTCTGGACTGAGACCGCAACCACTCCTTTTGAATTTTGGCTTTCAATATGGTTTCCTCCGATTGATGCAACTACATGGGAAGCAGAATATCCTGCCATTCGTTCTGCAGATTCTAAAGAAGTATTGATTGAACTAATTGCATCTTCAATATCAACTATTTGACCTTTTCTGATTCCTATGGATTTTACTTCGGATACTCCTAGTATATTTACAGATTCGTCGATCTTTGCGATTATAGTTACAATCTTTGAGGTACCAATATCAATTCCTACAACAATTTTTCCATCATTCATATGCTTTATCTTGCCACTAATATTGGCCTGTCGAATCTTAAATCGAGTGTTACTATGCCTTTACCTTCTATTGTAAGACGAGACAGTATCAATTGTAAAGAGGACACTTGGGAAGAAAGTGGCTTATTACCTGAAAATATTACCCTTCCTCCTTGCCTAAGCTCAACTAGAAAACCTGAGTCCGAAGCTGAAACAGAAGATATCTCTATTTTTGTTTTTGAAAGCAAATTTTTAATTTCATCTATTTTACTTATTGAAACCTTAGATATCTTTTTATTTTCTATCTTTGGGCTAGGGATTGGATTAACTAAGGTTTTTCTTATAAGAAAAGATTGTAAAGGATAAAACAATAATAATTTCATCAGGAAAATACTTGCTATAAAACTAAGTATAAAAAAAATAGCAGTTCTTAGAGAAGATGTTTTCTTTTTCGCCTGTCTTTTTGAGGTCCACATTGTTTAATGAACTTCTGAGGATAGTACGTCAACTATTTTTTTAGCTGCATTTTCAATAATAAGTGTTTGCCCATCTTTAGCATGCATCTTATATGATGAAATGTTTTTAAACATATCTGTAATTTTATTATTAAGATCTTCTGAACTTACTTCTTCTTGATTTACTATTTCGCCTAAACCTACTTTCTTAATAATAAGCGCATTTTTTAATTGCTCGTTATTTTGGCCATAAGGTAGGGGAATAAGGAGTGAAGGTTTACCATACGACAGAAGCTCAACAACAGTATTTATTCCGCTTCTAGATATAACCAAATCAGCTTTGCTTAGAATTGAACCTACCCTTGAAGGATCAACAAATTTTGTAATTAAATATCTATCTTGCAGTTTTTCTGGAAAACTTTTTTTCAACTTTTCTAATCTATCAAAATCTCCATATTCTGAATCTCCTGTTTGATGAATGATTTGATAATCAGAAAGAAGTTTTTTCAAACACCCTTCTATCAAAATGTTGATAGCATGGGAACCGCTACTTCCACCAGTAACGTAAATTAGAGGAGTCTTGTCTTCTGCAATTTTGAATTTTAAATTTTGAATTTTGAATTTACGAACCGGTATTCCGGTCAAAATAGTTTTTGATTTAGGAAAAAACTTCCTTGACTCTTCCCAGGAAATGCAAATCTTTTTGGCAAAAATGGATGCGATTTTATTTGCAACTCCTGCTTCCAATGTCTGCTCGTGAATAACAACTGGGATATTTAGAAAAAATCCAGCAAGAGTTGACGGGATCGAAACGTATCCTCCAAAAGAGAGAACAACATCTGGTTTAAACTTATTCATAACAAAAATTGCTCTAAAAAAACCGTATGGAAATTTAATAAGAGAAAAAATAGTATATCTGGTAAATTTCCTTTGAAGTCTAGCGGTTTTAATATCCTCAAAGGGAATTTTATTTTTTTTCATTGTAAGGTATTCTAAGGATAAAGCCTTGTCTCCTTCAAATGAATACTTTCTTCCAAGTACTAAAATTGAAGTATTTGACCATTTTGGATTTGACTGTAGTTCGTTTATAACCTCTAAAGCCGGGGATAAATGTCCTCCTGTAATTACAATTTTCATATTAATTTTCTTTGTTTTGAAATATTTAATAAAATGCCAATTGCAGTAAGGTCAATTACCAATGCAGACCCACCATAAGAAATAAAAGGAAGAGGAATTCCGGTCAAGGGAAGAAGGGCGGTTTGCGCTCCTAAGTTAACTAACATTTGAATAGCCAAAAAAGATATTATTCCTCCTGCCAAAAGTTTTCCAAAAGTATCTGGAGCAGTACTTGCAATAACGAAACCTCTCCAAACAACTAAAATAAAAAGGGTAATAAGAATTGTCGATCCAACAAAACCTACCTCTTCGGCAATAATTGCAAAAATAGAGTCAGTTGTATTTTCTGGTAAATAGGCATATTTTTGTAGAGAATTGCCAAGCCCAACTCCTGTAAGTCCTCCAGATCCTAAGGCAATTAAGATTTGCTTAACATGATATGAATAATCTTGCATTACAGGATTAAAATTTAGAAAAGTACTAAGTCTTTTTGCGCGATATGGCTCTAATTTAATAAGTAGATAAGAAAGTACTCCTAATATTGGAGCACCTGCTATAAAATAAAATATTTTTCCTCCCGAAAGAAAATATAAAATAAGCGCTTCAAAAAGAATTATACCTGCTGTTCCCATATCTGGCTCTAGCATTACTAGGAATAAAACAAGCCCCAAAAGCAAACAAAATGCCATAAACCTACCTTTTTCTTTATTCGAAAACCAAGCAGAAAGATAAATTGCTAAGCCTAGTTTTACAAACTCTGCAGGTTGAAGTATAAAAAATCTCATATTAATCCAACGTCTTGCTCCAAGAGCATAAACACTTACTCCTGGAACAAAAACCATGATCAGCAAAACAATTGCTGTAATGAGGATTGGAATAGAAAAGTTATAAAGCTTGTGGTAGTCAAAAAAAGAAAAAATACCCATCGCAATAAATCCTAATATTACCCATGCAACTTGGTCTTTAATATAATGATACTTATCACCAAAATCGCGAAAAGCAATATAGGAAGAAGCATTGAAGATCATTAAAAGCCCAAAAGAGGTAAGAATAATAACAAGAATTAGAAGAGAAAGATCTAAACGCTTCATTTAATAAACGCAATATACAAACCTAAGACTGCAAAGAAAAAACCAAGAAGCCAAGCTCTCATAACGATTTTTGGTTCTTCCCATCCAAGTTTTTGAAAATATAAATGTAGAGGAGAAACAGGGAATATTTTTCTTTTTAGATATTTTTTGCCTAATAATTGAATTGATGTATAACCAGCTTCCAAAACAAAAACTCCCCCAATAACTGCTAAGACTATAATCTTCCCTGTCAAAAGTCCAATAACTGCTAAGGATGCGCCAAGCGAAAGAGATCCTACGTCACCTAACCAAATTCTAGCTTTGTAAATATTAAAATAAAGAAATGCAGCAACGCTTCCCATAAGAATTGCGATAAATATCCCGAGCGGTTGATCTAGCTGAAATGAGGAAATTGTTAAAAAGGCAACTAAGCAAATTAAGAAAAGTCCTGAAGAAAGACCGTCTAATCCATCTGATATATTAAAGGCATTTACAAAAGAAACAATGACAAAAGCAGCAAATGGGATGAATAAAAATCCAATATTAGCAAGCCCGAATCCGCGGACAAAAAGAAAAGCATAGCCTAACTTTGTGTAAAAAATGGTTGCTATTATAAAAGCGAGAATCCATTGAATTATAAACTTATGTCTAAAGCGTAAACCAAAAAAAGCTGTTTTGCCTCCATTCATCAATTTTTTGAAATCATCATAAAGACCTAAGAGTCCAAAACCAATAAAAGAAAATAAAATAACAAAAAGTTCCCATGGCTTAACTTCAATACTAAACATCCCATATGCCCATAAAGTTAGCACTGACACAACCAAAATGATAAGAATGCCTCCGCCAAACGGAGTACCAACCTTCCAGCTATGGAATTTATCAAAGACTGGAGTATGTTTATCAAAAGGATCTTTGGTTTTTTGAAACTGTCGTCTTAGCTTGATTTTATATAAAAAGTCTATGAAGGGAACTAGTAAGATCCCAGTTACGAAAGCTGAAAGAATGGTAAAGCCCAAAAGCTGCGCCATAGAGCTATATTATACCTTTTTGAGCCTTTTTAATCAAACGATGAGTTAATAAACTTAATAGCCTTTTATTATCCTACTGGCACGTTCGATAAGGTGTGTTTTCCAATAGATAGGGCTTAAGGGCAAATCTTGAGCATGAAAAAATTCAAGGGTTGAGCCTCCAAAACCTGTTTTAAACAAAGTTAAACCTTGCCATGGATGATTTCTAGAACTTTCCGGCGCTATTCCCCAGAAATTAAAATTTACTTTATTGCGTTTTTTAGCTTCTTTTATTCCCTCCCATAGAATTAAATACATTGCCGGGATATTTCTAAAAGAATCATCAGATGCGCTATGGCGATAAATTGCAGTATTACCAACAAAAGCAATTAGGGCTCCTGCTATAATCTTTCCTTCAAACTCTGCTAAAAATAGTAACTCCTGCTCCTCTTTACCGAAAATATCAAATTCTTCCTTAACTCCTCTATGAGGAACAAAATTTTTGCGAGCAGAAAGTCCTTTATATAATGGGAGAAAACTATCTATATCTTTTATGTTTTTTGTCTTAGTGATTTTTATTTGGTTATTCCCAATTCCTTTTTTTATAAGATAACGGTGAGACTTTCTCATATTTTTTAAAATCTCTTCTTCTGACTTGGTTATATCTAAAACCCAACATACCTCTGCATCCATATTATGTATCGGAGCATTAATAAAACCTTTACTTTTTAACATTTTATAATCAACTAATCGTCGTGGAACAGTCGGACTTATGCGAATAAAAGAGACACCTTTTCCTTTTGCAATATTTTTGACATCAGATAAAACTAAATCAAAAACTTCTTGGTTAAATGGTGCTAACACAGGACCATGCCGAAGATGCAAGAAATGTCCACGTTTCGCAAAAACATCTATTATCTGATATATAGCAATCAAATCTTTCCCTTTCCATACACCACGTCGCACAATATGGAAACCAAGTTTTTCCTGAACTTCGCCCCAGCTCCATGATTGAAAAAATGGGAAAAATTCAATTTCTTTTTTTGATAGAAACTCTTCCCAAACTTCTTTTTTAACTATTTCTTGAATTTGAAACATAATTTTTTAATATTGAAACAATTTTCTCGGCATCCCCTATTGTCATTGTAGGATATGTAGGAAGATTTACTATTTGTTTTGCGTACTTTAATGAATTAGGAAATAAACTTGACTGGTAATATATTTTTTTAAAATCAACTCCTTTTGGATCGATAACGTTTGAATACCATGTTCCTAGGTATATCCCTTTTTTTCTGAAAAAATTAATTAAATCATCTCTGTTATCAGCAATAATTGGAAAGCGTAAAAATGAAATAGGCTCTATGTATGGAATTTCAATATTTAGCTTTTTAATCTCTTTAATATAATACGAACTGACATTAAAACGTTTTTCATTGTATCTTTTAATTTTTTTAAGCTGAAAAAGTGCAAGCTCTGCTAAGGGATCTGAAAGTTTTTTAACAAACGATTGATTGCTTTTTCCGTTTTTATCTTGGATAGATACCGGGAGAGATAGAAAGTGAAGCTTTTGAAAAATCACTAATATTATCTTACCCAAAAACAAAAAATCGTAAATTGGAAGTATAATAGAGAATGCAATTGGATGAAAAAGCTGTTGGATAGTCCAAGATAAACTAGGCATTTTGAGTTTTTTTTGAAAAGTCCTTATTTTTTTTCCAATTTCTTCATGACCTGTTATAGCCATTCCTCCAAAAACCGAAGAGAAAGCCTTATCTCTTCCAAAACTAAAAAAGGAAATATCGCCAAATTGTCCTAATTTTTTATTTTGATATGTATCCCCTACCACATGAGCACAATCTTCAATAACAAATAAATTATTTTTACGAGCGATTTTTTTAATCTCTAATAGATCAGATGGAATACCAAAAGTATGCTGTACTATAATTGCTTTTGTTTTTTTTGTTATTTTATTTTCAATCTCTTTGGGATCAATTGTCAAATTAGATTGTACATCTACATAAATAGGTTTTGCTCCTGTCCAGATAATTGAATTTGGAACAGCAACGCAAGTGAATGATTGAATAATAACCTCATGGCCTAAACCAATATCAAGAGCTTTTAAGATTGCATATAAAGCGCTTCTTCCACTATTAAATGATACTGCATATGACACTCCAAAATATTGACGAAACCATTGTTCGAGCAATCTAACACTACTGGACTGAAATGATTTCCACGGCGAGAAAAGAAGTTTTAATGCAAGAAAAAAATCTTCTTTTTCTGTGTTTGGAGAAAGTGAAATTGCAATTGGTTTTTTCATAAAATTTTCTCCAGAGCGATACCTGCTTCTTTTCCTTCAAACGCGGCAATATCGCTATCTTCAGTATTTTTTATTATAAAGTGAGATATC
>OBEQ012694922.1_pt1 | contig 24638 bp, 21 predicted proteins | sample 1670901 | NCBI WGS metagenome assembly OBEQ01 (sample SAMEA104232315, study PRJEB22302) | groundwater metagenome | biome: forest; feature: aquifer; material: groundwater | place: USA | collected 2011-08-07 | depth 5.4 m | reverse complement strand
TCGCCGCGGCGCCGCACGCGCCAGCGAGCGCGGCCACGAGACTCGATGCGATCGCCAGCACATGACGCTTCTCGACGGTGAGAGCCATGTTCGACGCCATAACACGGCCCTTGCCTCGTAGCGTGTGACCATCGCCGCCGCGCGAGCGCGTCGCAGCGCGCCCGCTTCGGTGAGCACATGCGATCGCGTCGTGGGCGCGTTCTCGTCATGGAGCGTCGATACTCGCGCCATGAAGAGAGTTGCAACGATGATGCTGCTGGCCGCCATGGCCGCTTGCGGCAACGATCAGAATGCCCAGGACGACGCCGGCAGCTCGGTGGACGCCGCCAACCCGGTCGACATGCCCGATGCGTCCACGACGACAATCGATGCGGACATGGGGCCGGATGCGCCCACGCAGCCCGCGTGCGGGAATGAACAGCTCCCGGTCGCTCAGATCACCGGTACGGAAGGCATCGCGATAGCACCGGATGGGACGCTGTACTACTCGCAGGACGGAGCCATCGGTCGGCGCCGGCCCGGCATGGCACCCGAAGACGCGTGGGTCGCCCTTCCCGGTGTCGGCACCGTCTGGGGACTCGCGTACGACGAGGCGAGCGGCGTCCTGTACGTCGCGGTCCCGGGTAGCAACAACGGCAAGCTGATGAAGATCGACACCGCCGCGGCGGCGCCCACGGCCACAGTGCTGTACCCGGGCGCGAACGGCGCGAACGGCCTCGTCATCGGCCCCGATGGCGCGCTCTACTACTCGGCGGGGAGCAAGGTCTACCGCGTCGATCTGCAGGGGCAGCGCACGCAGGTCAACGGCACGCAGGGCGTGCCGGGCGCGAACGGGCTCTTCTTCGCGAGCCCGACCAACCTGCTCGTGCTCGCGTACAACAGCGGCGAGGTCTGGGAGTTGACCCTGGACGCGTCGATGCACGAGACCGCGCGCACCAAGAAGGTCACCGTGCCGAACGCGCGCCTCGATGGCATTGCGCGCGACGAGCAGGGGCGCTGGTACCTGGGCGACAATGGCGGGGGACGGCTCTTGCGCTATCGGGCCGACTGGACAGGTCTGGAGACCTTGCTGCCGAACGTGCCCAGCGCGGCCAACGTCGTGTTCGGACGCGGCGCGCTGTCGTGCACGGATGTCTACGTGGCATCGGGCGATACGCTGGGCCGCTTCGTGGGCGACAGCGGTGGAACGCCCTAGCGGCGAGGCCGAAAAAAACTCGGAGCCTTCAACGGTCGGGCAACAGCTTCGGGCGTTTCACCCTGCGGATCGGTTGGGCCTTGGCGTTTGAGGCTACGCGCCATCCGCTGCTGCTGACCGCTGAAGGCTCCGTTGGAGACGGGGCTTCGGACGGTAGTGACGCTATCGCGTCTTCGGTTACACAGAATCCTCAGCGGTGAGCAGCAGCATCAGACGCTTGACCAATGCGGATCGGTTGGGCCTTGGCGTTTGTTGGCTACACGCCGTCCGCTGGTGCTGACCGCTGAGGACTCTGTCGTTCGTTCGTCGGTTTCTCTCCGCTACCTTGAAGTGTCGTGAACCGGCGATTGGTTACTGGACGATGTTCACGACCAGCGCCGAGGCCAGCATCACGGGCGCCTGTTCGGTGCTCGCGGCCTGGGTCTGGGCCGGCGTCGTCGCGCTGCGGGCCATCGATTCGATCGTCGTCGCACCGATGAGAAGGCCCAGAGCGAGGAACGCGCCGACCAACCGGTCCCGCATGATGCCCCGCCTCTGAGAGCGCGCCACCATCTCGAGAGTCGTCGTGTCGTTGCTGTTGTCCTGGGCCTGCATCTTCATTGCTCCTTGTTGACTTCCGACTAAAGCAGCCGGCGTGCCAACGCGAGCAACGAGTTAACTCAGCGGAAATACGTGACGTAGGTGCGGGGCATCCTGCAACGCGGGGCATGTTGCACTATGTTGCAGCCGTTGCAGTTGGGGGCGGGTGTTGCAGGGTGCAACAGGGTGCAGCGGTCCAAGGGACTCGCGGGGTTAGGACCAAGATCGCGGGGCTGAGAGCTACTTGCGGAAGGCTTCCGGCTCGATCTTGTAGCGGCGCATCCAGCGCTGGATCTGCATGCGGGCCTTGCCCATGGAGCGGGCCACGGCGGAGACGTTGCCGCCGTGCTCGCGGAAGAGCGCGATGAGCTGCTCGCGCCGGCGCCGGTCCTCGTCAGAGAGGGGCGCGTCGTCGCTGGCGTCATCGGCGTCGAGCTCGCCGGGCGGCGTGATGTCGGCGGGCAGGCCGCCCGCGAGCATGGACGGCGTGACCTGGGCAGCGGAGGTCACCTCCGAGGTGAACCCGGGCGCGCTGCGCGGCGAGCTCAGCGACGCGCGCACCGACTCGGGCAGGTGGTCGAGCTCGATGATGCCCTCGCGCGCGAGCACGCAGGCGGCGGTGAGGCTCTTCTCCAGCTCGCGCACGTTGAGCGGCCAGCCGTGGCGGAACATGGCGCGGGCGGCGTCGAGCGAGATGGCCAGCGTGGCGGCGCGCTCGGGCTCGAGGCGGCGCAAGAGCGCGCTGGTCAGGAGTCCCAGGTCCTCGAGGCGCTCGCGCAGGGGCGGCAAGGTGATGGTGAAGCCGGACAGACGCGCGTAGAGGTCGCCGCGGAACTGCCCGTTCTCGACCAGCTTGTCCAGGTCGCGGTGGGTCGCCGCGACCAGGCGGATGTCGACCGGGACCGCGCGTGTGCCGCCCACGGGCATGACCTCGCGTTCCTGCAGGACGCGCAGGAAGGCCGATTGCGACGACGGCGGCAGGTCGCCGATCTCGTCCAGGAAGAGCGTGCCCCGGTCGGCGGTGCGCACCAGGCCCGGACGATCCTCGGCCGCGCCCGAGAAGGCGCCCTTGCGGTAGCCGAACAGCTCGGTCTCGACCAGGGTGTCGGGCAGGGCGCCGCAGTTGACCGCGACGAATGCGCCCGGGCGACCCGAGATCTGGTGGATCGCGCGCGCGATCAGCTCCTTGCCGGTGCCGCTCTCGCCGTGGACGATCATCGAGACCGTCGACGCCGAGATCTGCGCCAGCGTGCCCAGGTCGCGCGCCAGTGGCGGCACCAGGGTCGATAGCCCGGGCGGCGTCGAGTCGCCCAGGAGCGCACCGCCCGCCTGGTCGGGAGCATCGACGCCCGCCGACGGCACCGCGGAGCGGAACAGGAACAGCGTGTGGCCCAGCTCGATGAGGTCGCCGTCGGCCAGGGTGGCGTGCTCGGTGCGCGCGCCGTTCACGATGGTGCCGTTCTTGGAGCGCGCGTCGCCCAGCACCCAGCGGCCCAGCACCTTGCCCATGCGCGCGTGCGTCGACGACATCCAGCGGTCGGGCACGCGCAGGGTCAGCCGGCGTACGCCCGCTTCGACGGAGCGCTCGAACGATCGCACCGAGCCGCGACCGATGACGACCTCGTCGATCTCGTGCAGCGCGTGGCGCGACGGCGCCTCGGTGGGACGATCCAGCTCGAGCACGCAATACAGGAACGGGCGTGGGCCCGGTTCTGTCTTGCGCGCGTCGCGCCCATCACTGAGCCGGAGCGTTTCCCCCAGAGTCTCGACCATCGATCGAGCAGGGATGATATCCGTGCAGGTGGCAAAAGCGGAAAGCCAAAAAATCGTGACGGCCTGCTAGGATGGCGGCCGACCTTGAGTGCCCAAGACGCTATTTTCGGAGTCGATCTGGGTACCTCCAAGGCGTGCGTGGCCACGATGGACGCCAAGGGCATCCCGTCCACGCTCACCGATCCGAGCGGTCGCAAGGTGATCCCGGCGGTGCTCTCCTTCCATCCGGATGGCACTGTGCTGGTCGGGGATGACGCGCTGCCCCAGCGCCTCGCCGACCCGCGCAACACGGTGTACTCGATCGCGCGCCTGCTCGGGCGAGCAGCGTCGTCGCGCGAGGTCATCGATGCCGCCTCGCGCTCGCCTTACACGCTGCGCGTGGGTCCCGACGACCAGCCGCTCCTGGCCACGCGCGCCGGCGACTTGAGCCTGGTCGACGTGGCCGGCTTCATGCTCGAGCACGTGCGCCGCTACGCCGAGCTGGCCACCAACAGCGACAGCCGTCGCTGCGTGCTGACCGCGCCGGCGTTCTACGACGATGCGCAGCAGCAGGCGCTGCGCGACGCGGGCGCCGCGGCCGGCTTCACGGTCGAGCGCATCCTGCCCGATCCGCTCGCCGTCGCCACCGCGTGGGCCTACGGGCGCCAGGTCGCGCCCATCGTGCTGGTGTACGACTTCGGCGGCGGCAAGTGCGAGGTCTCGGTGGTCGAGATCCGTGGCCGCGAGCCGCGTCTGCTCGGCACCGCCGTCGACACCATGATCGGCGGGGACGACATCGACCGCCGCATCGTCGACTACACCTGCAAGGCGTTCTGGCAGGTGCACCGCGTCGACCTGCGCAGCGACCCGCTCATCCCGCTGTTCCTGCGCGCCGCCGCCGAGCGGGCCAAGATCGAGCTGTCCACGGTCAGCGAGACCGCCATCACCGCGCGCGCGCTGGTCAAGAATGCCGCCGGCCTGCCCATCGACCTCAACCTGATGCTCAGCCGCGACGTGCTGTCCAACGCCGTGGGCGACATTGTGCAGCAGACGTTCGACATCTGCGACCAGGCGCTGGCCGCGGCCGGTCTCGACGCCGGCGCGGTCAACGACTTCATCGTCGTGGGCGGTCCGACCCGGCTGCCCTTCATCCGCGAGCAGATCACTGCCTGGTTCGGCCGGCCGCCGCGCGCCGATGTGCCGCCCGACGAGGGCGTGGCGCTGGGCGCAGCCATCTGGGGCGCGCACGGCGGCATTCCCGACCCGGCGTCCTTGCCGTCGATGTCCAAGCGGGTCACCGCGCAGTTCGGCTCCGACGTGCAGCAGGCCAAGCCGAGCGAGGCCGCGCCCAGCGCGCCGTCGCCGGCACGGGTCGGGCGCGTGCACACCAAGCGCATGTTCACCGCGGTCATGGGCGCCGTCAGCGGCCCGGCCGACATCGTCGACATGAGCCGGGTGTCGTTCTCGCCGCCGCAGCCGATCGAGGCGGCCAAGGTGGTCCGTCCGCAGGTCATGGAGGTGCTGGCCAGCCGCCTGGCGCTGTCGACGGTGGGTGGCTTCTGTGACGAGATCATCGGCAAGGACGTGGCCCTGCCCATCGAGCGCACGCGCGTGTTCTCCACCGGCAAGGATCTGCAGCGCGCGGTCAAGATCCAGGTCTGCCAGGGCGACTCGCGCCGCTTCGACGAGAACAAGGCCCTGGGCACGCTGGTGCTCGACGGCCTGCCCGCCTTGCCGCGCGGCGCGCTCAAGATCGAGGTCACCTTCAGCGTCGATGCCGAGGGCGTGCTCAAGGCCTCGGCCAAGGATCAGGCCACGCAGCGGGCGCAGACGGTCGAGATCCGCCTGCGCGAGCGAGGCCAGGATTGACGCACATCACCCGCTGCGCTGCGCCACGCCAAGATGCACCGGAGGCGAGCGAAGCGCGTGTTACGAGTACCTTCATGAGCACAAGCACGAGCAAGATGTACGGCCTGGTCGCCATCGCGGCGCTGGTCACCCTCGTCGGCGCGGTGGCGCCGGCGTACGCAGGCACGAACGGCGTCGCCGAGGCGGGCGTGGGCGTGGCGCTGCCGGTCGCCGATGGCGGCTACCGCAAGGACTACGCGGCCAGCCCGACGGTGTGGCTGGCCGGCGTCTACCTGCCGCGCTACGCCTCGCGCGTCTTCGGCGTCGAGCTCGGCTTCGAGTGGACGCCATTCAACAACGACGGCTACAAGGCGCCCAACGCCGCCGCCACGCAGACCGACTTCACCCGCTTCCGCCTGCAGGTGGGCGGACGCTACTTCCGCCCGCTCGCGCCCAAGCTGACCGGCTTCGCGCGCGCGCTCGCCGGCGTGGACATCTTCTCGTGGACGCAGACCGGCCGCGTGGGCGCCGTGGCGTTCGAGGCCACCGACGCGGATCTCGGCGTCGCGCTCGAGCTGGGTGCGGGCGTCATGTACCAGATCTCCAGCTTCACCGTGGGCGCGCAGGCGGCGGTGCCCATCGGCCTGCACAACCAGAAGGTCTACGACGCCAACGTCGAGATCAACCACAACGCCTTCGACTTCGAGCTGCGCCTCACCATCGGGACCAGCTACTGAGGAAACCTTGAGCTCGCTCGTGCTCGTCCGCCACGGACAGGCGTCGTTTCTCGCCGAGGACTACGACGTGCTCTCGCCGCTGGGCGAGGAGCAGGCGCGCCAGCTGGGCCGCTACTGGGCGCGCATCGGCGCGCGCGTCGACGAGGTGTGGGTGGGCCCGCGCGTGCGCCAGGTGCGCACCGCCGAGCTGGCGGGAGAGGCCTTCCGCGCCGAGGGTGGCGTGGCCTGGCCCGAGCCGCAGGCGCTCGCCGCGCTCGACGAGTACCACGCCGAGCATGTGATGAAGCATGCCGCCGCCGAGCTGGCCCTGCGTGACGATTCGGTGCGCGAGCTGGCCCTGGCGTTCGCGGCGGCGAGCGAGCGGCGCGACCGGGCACGCACCTTCGAGAAGCTGTTCCAGGCGGTGACCAAGCGCTGGGTCGCGGGCGAGCTGGTCGTACCTGGCATCGAGACCTGGGCCGAGTTCAGCACGCGCGTGCACGATGGCATCGCGCAGCTGACCCGCGACAGCACGCGCGGCGGGCGCACGGTGCTGGCGTTCACCTCGGCGGGCACCATCGGCGTCAGCCTGCAGGCGGTGCTGGGCGTGCCCGCGGTGGCCGCGCTCGAGCTCGGCTGGGTGGTTCGCAACGCGGCCATCTCGGAGCTATTGTTCTCCGGCGGCCGGGTGACGCTGTCGTCGTTCAACGCCCTGCCGCACCTTCCCGATCCCGCGCAGTGGACGTACCGCTAGCAGCCCCAGGAGGCCTCTGTGGACTTCACCATCCCCGAAAAGATGCGTCCCATCCTTGCCGAGATGCGCAAGATCGTCGACGAGGAGCTCATCCCGGCCGAGTCCGAGGTGGCGCGCTCCGGCTTCTCCGCGACCGTACCGATGCTGGCCGAGAAGCGCGCGCGCGTGAAGGCGGCCGGCTTCTGGGCGCCCCAGCTGGCCAGGGACCTGGGCGGCATGGGTCTGTCGCTGCAGGAGCACGCGCTGGTCAGCGAGGTGCTCGGCCGCACGCCCATCGGGCACTACTGCTTCGGCTGTCAGGCGCCCGACGCTGGCAACATGGAGGTGCTGCACTCGTACGGCTCGGCCGAGCAGAAGGAGCGCTGGCTGAAGCCGCTCGCCGCGGGCGAGATCCGCTCGTGCTTCTCCATGACCGAGCCGGAGCGCCCCGGCTCCAATCCGACCTGGATGGAGACGCGCGCGGTCACCGACGGTGACGACTACGTCATCGACGGGCGCAAGTGGTTCACCAGCTCGGCCGACGGGGCGCGCTTCGCCATCGTCATGGCGGTGACCAACCCCGACGCTGACCTGCACGCGCGCGCCAGCCAGATCATCGTGCCCACCGACACGCCGGGCTTCAAGCTGGTGCGAAACGTCTCGGTCATGGGCCACGCGGGCAGCGACTGGGACAGCCACGCCGAGATCGAGTACTGCAACGTGCGCGTGCCGCGTGCCAACCGCCTGGGTGCGGAGGGCGCCGGTTTCCTCATCGCGCAGGAGCGCCTGGGTCCGGGCCGGATCCACCACTGCATGCGCTGGATCGGCATCTGCGAGCGTTCCTTCGACCTCATGTGCGAGCGCGCGGCCAGGCGCGAGCTGTCGCCGGGCAAGACGCTCGCCAGCAAGCAGATCGTGCAGGAGTGGATCGCCGACAGCCGCGCCGAGATCAACGCCGCGCGCCTCATGGTGCTGCAGGCGGCGTGGAAGATCGACACCGCGGGCGTGCACGCCTCGCGCGAGGAGATCTCGACCATCAAGTATTTCGTCGCGGGCGTGTTGCAGCGGGTGGTCGACCGCGCGGTGCAGGCGCACGGCGCGCTCGGCGTCACCGACGACACCGTGCTGGCGCAGTTCTACCGGCAGGAGCGCGCGGCGCGCATCTACGACGGTCCCGACGAGGTGCACAAGGTCGTCGTGGCCAAGAACGCGCTCAAGAAGTACGGGGTCAGTCTATGAGCGACGAGCCGAGTGTGGTCGACTCGGCGCGGCCGGTGCGCTCGGGCGAGGAGCTGGATCTCGACAAGCTCGAGCCGTGGCTGCGCACGCACGTGCCCGGCATCGATGCAAGCGCCAAGGTGGAGGTCGACCAGTTCCCCAGCGGGCACTCCAACCTGACCTACAGGGTGCGGGTGGGTGACGCGGAGTACGTGCTGCGCCGGCCGCCCTTCGGCAGCAGGGTCAAGTCGGCGCACGACATGGGCCGCGAGTTCCGCGTGCTCTCGGCGCTGCACGCGGTCTATCGCCCGGCGCCGCGGCCGCTCGCGTACTGCGAGGATGCTGACGTCCTGGGCGCGCCGTTTTACGTCATGCAGCGGATCGTCGGCATCATCCTGCGCAAGGAGCCCGGGCCGCTCGCCGGCCATCCCGAGCTGACGCGCCGGCTGTGCGAGGCGTTCGTCGACAACCTGGCCACCATCCACGCGGTCGACTACGCGGCCGCCGGGCTCGGCGATCTGGGCAAGCCCGAGGGCTACGTCGAGCGCCAGGTGAGCGGCTGGACCAAGCGCTACGCCGACTCGCAGACCGATGACGTGCCCGAGATCGGGCAGGCGTCGGCCTGGTTGGCGGCGCACATCCCGGTGTCACCGCGGCCGGCGCTCATCCACAACGATTACAAGTACGACAACCTGGTGCTCGCGGCGGACGACCCGACCAGGATCGTCGGTGTGCTCGACTGGGAGATGAGCACGGTCGGCGATCCGCTCATGGATCTGGGCACCTCGCTGGCGTACTGGGTCATGGACGACGACCCGCCCGAGTTCCAGGCCTTCCGCTGGGGGCCGACCAACCTGCCCGGCAGCCTGACGCGCAAGCAGCTGGCCGAACGCTATGCGGCGAAGACCGGGATCGACGTCTCGGGGCTGCATTTTCACTACGCCTTCGCGATGTTCAAGAACGCGGTCGTGGCGCAGCAGATCTACTACCGCTACAGCAAGGGGCTGACGAAGGACGCGCGCTTCGCGCAGTTCATCTTCGCGGTGCGCTTTCTGGCCAAGGCGGCGGTGGGCGCGGCGGAGCGCGAGTCGATCTAGCATCCAGGCGAGACCACTGCGCGTCCGACCCGGCTTGCGGCGCAGCCAACTGGATCCACGTTTCGCCTATGGCCGAACTGACGCGCGTCTGTACGAACTGCGGTACGGCGAACCGCATCCCGCCCAAGCACCTGGCCGACACCGGCAAGTGTGGCAAGTGCAAGCAGGCGCTGCCGCCCACGCCGGCGCCGCTCGACGTGGGCAGCGCCGACTTCGCCGACATCATCAAGGACGCCAAGGTGCCGGTTCTGGTCGACTTCTGGGCCGACTGGTGCGGGCCGTGCAAGATGGCGGCGCCCATGGTGGCCAAGGTGGCGCAGAACATGGCCGGCAAGGCGCTGGTGCTCAAGGTCGACACGGAGAAGAGCCCCGACCTGGCCGCACGCTACGACGTGCGCGGCATCCCCAACTTCGTGGTCTTCAAGGACGGCAAGACGGTGATGCAGAAGGCCGGCGTGTCCGACGCGCGCGAGATGCAGCGCTGGCTGGAAGAGGCTCAGGCCGCGCGCGCGTGAGGCGTCGCCGAGGCGGGCGCCGGCACGCCCAGGCATTCGTGCAGGAACTCGAAGGTGTGGTCCCAGCACATGCGCGCATTCTCGCGCCAGATGAGCGCGTGGAATGCGTGCGGCTCGCCCGGGTAGTACTCGGCGCGGCAGCGGACGTTCAGCTTGCCCAGCGCCGCGGCCAGGCGACGCGTGTCGTCGAGCAGCGGGTCACGCGTGCCCACCGGCGCGAAGAACGCGGGTAGCGGACGATCCGGCGGCAGGCCGCGCTCGAGGAAGACGAGCGGATCGGCCAGGTCGAGGTCGGCGTGGCCGGTGCGCGTGGCGTGGTTCCCGAGGTACGCGCTGGTGACCTCGAAGATACGGTCGCCGATGAAGGAGGGCAGGCGCTTGCGCCGGCCGAAGCGCTCCGAGTCGGAGACCTGCAGGATGCCGCACGCGGGCAGGCACGCCGCGGGCGTGAGGCCGGTGTCGAAGACGGCGCGCGCGTGCGGCTCGGGCCGGCGGTACGAGGTTGCGATGGCCAGCGACGCGACCAGGTTGGCACCCGCCGACTCACCTGCCAGCACCAGGCGCGTGGGATCGCCGCCGTAGCGCACGATGTTGTGCGCCATCCAGGTGAACGCGGTGCATGCGTCCTCGATGGCGGCGGGATAGCGGTGGCGCGGCGCCAGGCGGTAGTTGATCGAGACGACCAGGAAGCCGCGCCGCGCGAAGCCGAGGCCCATGACCCAGTGGGTGTCCTTGGACAGGATGCGGAAGCCGCCGCCGTGGGCGTAGAAGACGACCGGCCAGGGGCCCTCGCCGGTGGGCCGGTAGATGTCGAGCAGGTGCTCGTCGCGGCCGGTGTCGTGGTACGGGATGTCACGGATGACTTCCACGCCGTGGCGGGCGCGGCGCGCCTCGGGCAGGAGCTTGCCGACCTGCGACAGCGAGCGGAACGCGTTGTCGACCACGAACGCGCCGGCGTGGCCGCGCAGGCGCCGCAGGATGCGCGCGGCGGGATGACGGGCTTGCGACATGGGTGAAGACTAGCAGAGCCGCTGCGGTAGGATGCGCGCGTGTCTGATGCAGGGCAGGGTCGCGAGTTTCGCTACAAGATCACCTCGTTCGTGGACGGCGTGCTCACGCTCGACGCGCGCGTGCTCCGCTACAAGCAGGGGCTGCGTCATGTGCAGGTGCCCTACGCCAACATCCGTCGCTTCGGCTTGAAGGTGCGCGGCAAGAGTCTGGGCGGCGTGGTCACCAGCGAGCTGTTGCTACGAACGGAGCCTCAGCCCGGGCAGTCGCGCCTGGTGCGCGTGGCGCTCGACCCGGACAGCGAGGGCGGCAAGGCCGGCCTGGCCGCGCTGCGCGCGCAGCTTCCCGACGCCGACACGACGCAGCTACCTTGGGAAGAGGCGGCGTCGCGCCTGGGCGTCAAGCCGTACACCTGGCAGGACGGCATGATGTCGCGCTGGGGCATGATCGGCACGGCCCTGCTTGCGGGCGTGGCCGGCGTGACCCTCATGCAGGCCGTGACCGGGCCGCCCGTGAGCGCCGACGTCCGCCTCGGCCGCGGCATCGTGGCGCTCGTGGCCATGGCCGCGGGCGTGACCTGCGTCGTCGTCGGCATCGTGAAGACGCGCAAGAAGCGTTAGATGGGGAGCGACGTGCCTTCTCGGGCGAGATAGGTGACCGTCGTGACGGAGCCGTCGGCGGCGACCTCGTGCCTGAAGTACATGCCACCGCGCCAGATCATCTCGGTGCCCATGGCCGCCAGATCATCGAAGCGATCCGCAGTGGCCTGGTCGGAGTGGCGCGTCTCCATCCGGCACATGGAGGCGCGGCAGGAGAGCGAGCGCAGCTCGGACCGGGGCGGCAAGATGGCCGACACCGCGCCCTGGATCGAGGTCTCTGACGCGCGCGACCACGTCGGATCGGCGCTCTGCGCCTCGTAGGTGGCGACGAGGGTCGCGACCGACTCTTCGATGGTCGGGATGGGCTGGGCCTCGGGGCCTTCACCTGCCGGAGCACCTGAGGCGGGTGCGGTAGCCGTCGGAACCGCTGCGACCATCGCAGGTCGGGCCAGCGCCGCGGGCAGGGCAGCCAGCTGGTGTGACTCCCCGGTGAGCGCGCGCAGCTCGTCGAGGTCTGCTCGCAACCGAGCGACCTCCTCGTCGTGACGGGCCTCGCTACGGTGCACGCGGTAGCCTTCCGCGCCGAGCAGGGCCAGCGCGAGCAGCACCAGGATGCGCTTCATCTTGGCGCTCAATCGCAGTCCCCAGCCGGGGTCCAGTCGACGCCGAGAAGCCGGGCACCTGGCGCCACGCTGCAGTTGAAGATCCAGCGATCCGCCCCAGGCTTTCCGTGCTCCACGTCGAACTGCTCGACTGCGGTGGGGCTGGAGTTGCACTTGAGAGCACCAAAGTACGCGGACTGATCGTTGAACCCGCTCACGACCCGGCAGCACACCGGGTTACCGGCGCCGTTGCCCTGCGCGTTGACGCGGAAATGTCCGCCCGTGGTGCACTGGTGGTCCTGGCTGGCGGGAATCACGATGTTCTTCGTGGTCCCGCAGGTGTTGACCATGGTGCCGGCGCCGCCGAATTCGACGAAGCAGCTCCGGTCGGCCGCACGGACGAAGCCATGGACGGCAGTGTCGTTGCGGGCGCTGGCGTAGAGCGAGAGACCTGACACGGTCAGGGCGACGACGAGCAGCGGAACGATCTTCTTGAGCATGGAATTCCCTTTGCGATGCACTGCGCGATGTGCGCTGCAGCCGTCCCCATAGCAGGCTCCGTGCCCAGTCGAGATCCGCCGCAAACACGCGACACCTGTAACTACCTGCACGCCTCCGCGCTGGAGGACTGTGCCCAGGTGTCACTCACCCCTGTCGCCGCGTGCCTTCCACTGTGCGCAACTGCACACGCAGGCTAGCGGAACGATTCGGAGATGCGGCCTTCGTTGGCGAGCTCGGTGCGCAGGGCGCCGGCGAGGTAGTCGTATTGCTCTGGGGCGTTGTAGATCTGGGCGGCGATGCGGATGAGGCGCGAGGGGCGGGACGGCCAGGCCATGATGGGCACCTGGATGTGGTGGCGGCTCTCGAGGGCTTCCTGCAGATCGTCGGCGTAGGGAGTCGCGGTCGGTGCGGTGAGGTTGCCGTCGGGCAGCGGGAGCGCCGCGAGAGAGCCGATCATGTCGTCGGGGCAGGGAAGAGGCTGGTCGAACTCCTCGGCGAGAATGCGGCGGCCGGCCAGGGCGAGCGCGCGGTTCGTAGCCATGAGCATGGGCCAGCCGCCCGGGAGCAGCGAGCCCATCACGCGCAGCGCGGTGGGCACGCACAGGACCGACGTCGGATCGTTGGTGCCGGTCCAGTCGAACTCGAGGCGGAAGCGCGAGCGATCCTTGCGCGGCGAGTTGGCGCCGTGGCTGGTCACCAGCGGCCGGATGAGCGCCTGGCGATCGCGGCGCACATGCAACATGGCCGCGCCCTTGGGCGCGCATACCCACTTGTGGAAGTTGCCCGCGTAGTACGCGGAGCCCAGTGCGTCGAGCTCGAGCTGCAGCATGCCCGGCCCGTGCGCGCCGTCGACCAGCGTGTCGATACCGCGTTCGGCCAGCTGCGCGACCAGGCGCGCGATGGGGAAGACCACGCCGGTCGGGCTGGTGATGTGGTCGAGCAGGGCCAGGCGCGTGCGCGGCGTGACCGCGGCCAGCACCGCGTCGACGACGACGTCGGGCCCGGTGAGCGGGAACGGCACCGGCGCGACCACGATGCGCACGCCGGTGCGCTCGGCCAGGAGATCGAGCGCGTTGCCGCAAGCGTTGTAGCCCTGGTTGGTGAACAGGATCTCGTCGCCCGCACTGAAGGTGGGCGCGAGCGACTGCAGCACCGCGTTGACGCCCGTGGTGGCGTTGGGGATGAAGGCGAGATCTTCGGCGTCGCAGCCGACGAAGCCGGAGACCGCGCCGCGCGCCTCGTCGAGCAGCTGCTCGAGGTCACGCACGAAGAACTTCACCGGCTCGCGCTCGAGCCGCGCCCGCCACTCCGACTGCGCCTCGAGCACAGGCGTGGGGCACGCGCCGAACGAGCCATGGTTGAGGAAGACGACCTTGGGGTCGAGCGTCCACAGCGGCGCGAACGCAGAGGGTGCAGGAGAGAACGTCAAGGTGGCGCGAGCCTAGCACGCACCGGGGTCACTCTTCCGCTGCAAGCTCGCGGCATCGCAGGCGTTTCAGGCGTACTGCGACAAGTCAGACCGAAATGCGCGTTTGCAGCCAGAAGCTCTTCAAATTCGCGATCTTGAGGGGGTAGATCCTGTCCCCCGGAGGGAGGGGCCTGCGAAGACGCGGGCGAAGTCGCGCGGGGCGCGCTTGGTGCGCAGGCAGCGCGTGGCCGCGTCCATGTAGCAGAAGGACAGGGCGCGGCGGGGGTGGGGCGTGTGGTTGAGGCCGGAGCGGTGCCAGACGTGGTTGTGGATGAGCACGGCCTCGCCGGCGACGACGGGGAGGCGCACGCGACGCTGCTCGGCGTGCTCGCGCTCGAGCGTGGCGGCGTCGACCGAGCCGCCCTCGGGACGGCACAGGCCGGCCAGGTGCGAGCCGGGCACGAATTCGAGGCAGCCGGCCTCCTCGGGCGCGTCGTCGAGCGCGGTCCAGATCTGCAGGGTGGGCATGCGGTCGATGCCCCAGAACTTGCCGCCGTCCTGGTGCCAGGGCAGCGCGGTGCCGCCCTGGGCGGCCTTGTTCATGAGCATGGCGCGGTAGAGCGAGACGTCGGGCCCGACCAGCGTGTGGGCGATGGCGCCGAAGAGCGGGTTCTCGATCCACGCGCGCACCACGTCGTCGCGCTCGAGCTTCTCCAGCTTGCGGTAGGCCAGCGACGGTCCGATCCAGCCCTTGCCGTAGGTCAGATCCTCGTACGCGCCGGTGGGCGAGTCGTGCTGGTAGAACAGGCCGTCGAGCGTGACGCGCCCGAGCATGAGATCGTCGACGCGCGCGCGCAGCGCCGCCAGGCGCTCGTCGTCGACGACGCGACCGAGGCGCGCGAAGCCTTGCGCGGCGAAGGCCGCGTAGGTGGCCGGGTCAGCGTTCACGTGCATACGACGCGTCGGTGCCGCTGAGCTCGGCGTGGATCTCGTCGGCGCGCGCCAGCAGCTCGGGCGGCGCGGGTCGCTCGACCGCGGCGATGGCGGCGTCGAGGTGCGCCACGCTGGCCGGGCCGACCAGGATGGAGTCGACGCCCGGGCGCGCCGCCAGCCACGCATAGGCCAGCTCGAGCAGCGTGCGCTCGTGCGCCGCGGCCGCCGCCGCCAGCGTGGACGAGGCGTCGAACATGCGGTCGGTCCAGTAGCGACGCTGGTACTGCTTGTTGTTGTCGAAGCGCGAGCCCTTGGGAATGCCCTCGGCACGTTCCACTTGCCGCGCCAGCAGACCGCCCGCGAGCGGGTTGTACACGGTCGTGTGCAGCCCGTACTTGCGCGCAAAGCGCAGGTACTCGACCTCCACCTGGCGCACCAGCACGTTGTAGATCACCTGCGAGATGACCGGGCGCTCGAGCCCGATACGGTCGCAGATGGCGAACATCTCGAGGATCTGCCACGACGCATAGTTGGACACGCCGATGCTGCGGATCTTGCCCGCGCGGGCGAGATCGGCGAATGCGCCCAGCGTGTCCTCGATGGGCACATTCGGATCGGGCACATGCAGGTAGTAGATGTCGATGGCCTCGACGCCCAGGCGGCCCAGGCTGGCGTCGCAGGCGCGCAGCACCGCCGCGGGCGAGAGACCCTCCTGCTTGCCGTCGACACGTCCGTAGCTGACCTTGGTCGCCACCTTGACGGCGTCGCGTCGCTGCCGCAGCGCGCGCCCGACGATGCGCTCCGACTCGCCGTCGTTGTAGACGTTGGCGGTGTCGAGCACGGTCACGCCCGCGCCGAGCGCGCGATCGATGATGCGCAGCGACTCCGCCTCGTCGGTGCGCTTGCCGAAATTCATGCAGCCGAGTGCCAGCTTGCTGCTCATGGAATGACGTTCTCCTCGGCCCAGGCGCAGAGCGCGTCGCACAGCTCGCGCCGCACCTGGGGGTCCTTCTTGCCGGTCTTCGACTTCGCCGGCACGTGGAATGAATGGTCCGCGTCGTCCCACAGGCGCAAGCTCGCGCGCGCGCCCAGACGCGCCACCAGGGGCTGCAGGAGCCCGAGATCGGCGAGCTCGTCGCGCGTGCCTTGCAGGAACAGCATGGGAATCTTCACGTCCGAAAGGTGCTCGCCGCGCGTGTCGGCGGGTGCGCCGGGAGGATGCAGCGGAAAGCCCACGAATGCCAGCCCGCGCACACCCGCGAGCGGCGCGCTCGCCTGCGCCTGCGAGGTCATGCGCCCGCCGAACGACTTGCCCCCGGCCACGAGCGGCAGGCCGGGCAGCCGGCGCACCGCCTCCGCCACGGCCGCGCGCACCGTCGCGTGCGCCAGCTTGGGCACATCGGGGCGCTTCCCGCCCGCCTCCATGTAGGGGAAGTTGTAGCGCAAGGTGGCCACATCGCGCTCGGCCAGGTCGGCCGCCAGGCTGTCCAGGAATGCGTGCGTCATGCCCGCACCCGCACCGTGCGCGAGCACGTAGCCGAGGCGCGCCCGCGGCGGCGCCAGCAGCAGGCCCGACACCTGGCGCTGATCCACGTCGAAGCTGAGCTTCTCCGCCGCCATGGTCACTCCAGCCGCACGCGCGGATCCAGCCACGCGTACACCAGGTCGACCAGCAGGTTGACCACCACGATGGCCGCGGCCGCGAACAGCACCACGCCCAGGATCACCGGCAGGTCCATGTTGAAGATGCTCAGCACCGCCTCGCGCCCGATGCCCGGCCAGGAGAAGATGAACTCGGTCACCACCGCGCCGCCCAGCAGCGCGCCGAGATCGAGCGCGATCAGCGTCACCAGGGGCAGGAGCGCGTTGCGCAGCGCGTGGTGCATGACCACTGTCCAGGTGGGCAGGCCCTTGGCGCGCGCGGTGCGCACGTAGTCCTCGCCCAGGGTCTCGATGAGGTCCGAGCGCACGATGCGGGTGTAGAGCGCCGTGCCGCCCGCGGCCAGGGTCAGCGCGGGCAGGAAGATGTGCCACAGGCGGTCGAGCACGCCGGCCTCGCCGTAGCCGGAGATGGGGAACCAGCCGGTCTTGTAGGCGAGCAGGTAGATGAGCAGCGGGCCGAGGAAGAACGTGGGCGCGCTCTGTCCGAGCAGGGCGATGCCCTGCGCCAGCGTGTCGGCGGGACGGTTGCGGCGCATGGCCGCGAGCACGCCCAGCGGCACGCCGATGAGGATCTGCAGCAGCAACGCGGCCAGCGCCAGCTGCACCGTCGGCCACAGCGCGTCGCCGATGACCTGGTTGACCGGCCGGGTCAGGCGGAACGACGTGCCCAGGTCGCCGCGCGCCACCTGCGCCACGTAGTAGCCGTACTGCGCGGGCAACGACGCGTCGAGGTGCAGGTTGTGACGCACCTGCGCGATGGTGTCGGGGTCGGCGTGTGGGCCCAGCATGGTGCGCACCGGGTCGGCGGGCAGCACGTAGGTGATGGCGAAGGTCGCGGTCATGGCGAACCAGAGCACCAGCAGGCTCCAGCCCAGGCGACGGATGAGGAAGCGGCTCACGCGCGCTTCTCCCGCGGGTCGAGCATGTCGCGCAGGCCGTCGCCGAGCAGGTTGAAGCCCAGCACGGTCAGCAGCACGGCCGCGCCGGGCGCGAGCGCCAGCCAGGGCGCGCCTCCGGTCAGGTAGGCCTGCCCGTCGCTGAGCATGCGGCCCCAGGTCGCCGTCGGCGGCGGCGCGCCGAAGCCGAGGAAGGCCAGGGTCGACTCGGCGATGATCATCTGCGCCACCGAGACCGTGGCCATGACCACCACCGGCCCGACCACGTTGGGCAGGATGTGACGCAGCACCACGCGCACCCCGCTCGCGCCCACCGCGCGCGCGCCTTGCACGAACTCCGACTCGCGCAGCGCCAGCGCCCGCGCGCGCACCACGCGCGCGACCTGCGTCCACGACACGGTGCCCAGGACCAGCAGCACCGCGCCCAGGCCGGCGTCGCGCCAGATCGCGGCCAGCGCGATGACCAGCAGCAGGAAGGGGAAGGACAGGATGAGATCGACGGTGCGCATGAGCACGGCGTCGGTCAGCCCGCCGCGGTAGCCGGCGACCAGGCCGACCAGGGTGCCCACCACGGTGGCCATGAGCGTGGCCAGGAGACCGACGACCAGGGAGATGCGCGCGCCGTAGAGCAGGCGCGAGGCCCCGCAGCGCCCCAGCGCGTCGGTGCCGAGGGGGAACTCCGCCGACGGCGGCAACGGCTCGCCCAGCTGCGACAGCCCGTGGGCGACGTTCTTGTGGTCGGGCTCGTGCCAGGCGATGAGCGGTGCGAACAGGGCGGCGATGACCACGAACGCGACCAGCACCGCGCCCAGCAGCGCGGCGCGGTTGGCGGCGAAGCGCGCCAGCGGCGTGCTCCGGCTCGGCGTGCTCGGGCTCGGGGCCGCGCTCACCGGGTCACCCGGGTCGTGCCCGGCTTGTCCAGCCAGGTCTCGCGGTAATCGCGCAGGTAGGCGGGATGGTAGTGGTAGTTCTTCACGTAGGGCTGGAGGACCTCGACGATCTTGCCGTGGTAGTGCCAGATCCACGGACAGTCGTCGAAGACGATCTCTTCCACGTGGTGGTACATGGCCAGGCGCTTGTCGCGGTCGGGCTCGACCCGCGCGGCGTCGAGGATGGCATCGACCTCGGGGTTGGAGTAGCCGCTCTCGTTGGTGGAGACGGGGCGCCGGTCGGTGTGGAACTTGACCTCGAGGAAGTTCCACGGGTCGGGGAAGTCCATGTACCAGGAGGTGTAGGCGAACTGCAGCGTTCCCGGGCGCTGCACCGCAGAGAGGTAGGTCGGAAAGGTCAGCACCTTGATGTGCACGCGCACACCGACGTCGCCCAGGTCGGCCTGGATGGACTGGGCAAACTTCTCCGCCGCCTCGTCCTTGGTGATGTAGTAGTCGATGTCGAAGCCCTTGGCGTAGCCGGCCTGGGCAAGCAGCGCGCGCGCCCGCTGTGGATCGTAGGGGTACGGCTTCATGTTGGGGTCGTAGCCGGGCATGTTGGGCGGCAGCACGCCGTGCGCGATGACCAGCCGCTCGTTGTAGAGGCGGTAGGAGTCCTCCTTGTTGAGGGCGTAGTTCATGGCCTGGCGGACGCGCTTGCCGTTGGCGACGTCGGTCGGGTTGTTCGGGTCTTTCGGCCCGAAGGGTGGCCGGGTCGTGTCCATCAGCTCGCCGTACACGTTGGTGGCCGGCGTCGTGACGAGATACGGCTTCCATTCCGGGGACTTGGCGAACTGCACGTACTTGTCCGACGAGAGTCGCTCGAGCGTGTCGTACTCGCCGCGCAAGAACTTCAGCACCGCGACGTCGCGCCCGACCTGCAGATCCATCTCCACGCGGTCGAGGTAGGGCAGCTCCGGGTTCCAGTAGTGCGGGTTGCGCTCGAAGACCATGCGCGAGCCCTGGTTCCACTCGACCAGACGGAACGGGCCGCTCGCCAGCGGCTGGTCGCGGATGCGCGCGCCCTGCTTGTCCGACCACGCCTTGGGCACCGGCACGATGAACATCATGGCCATGATCATGAGGAACGACTCGTCGGGCTTCTCGAGCCGGATCTCGAGGTGGCGATCGTCGAGCGCGCGCACGCCGCTCAGGTGGTCGGCCTTGCCGGCCTTGCGCGCGCTCGCGCCCTCGACGTGCTCGTAGAACTGCTTGGCCTGCGTGTTGGTCGCCGGGTTCATGATGCGCTCGATCGAGTTGGCGAAGTCGGCGGCGACGATGGGCGAGCCGTCCTCGTAGACGATGCCGGGGCGCAGCGTGAACGTGTACACGCGCCGGTCCTCCGAGATGGTCCACGACTCGGCCAGGCCGGGGCCGAGCTCGAGCGGATGCCCCGAGCTGGTCGGCCGGTAGCTGAGCAGGCCGTCGAAGATCAGGTGCTCGGCGTAGAGCGAGAACTCGTCGTATGCGATGGCCGCGTCGAGCGTGCGCACGTCGTCGGCGATGGCGAAGCGCAGCGTGCCACCGCGGCGCGGCCCGGGCAGGCCGGCGGCGGCGAGTGGCTCGGGCAATGTCGGTGCCTCACCGCACGCCATGGTGATCATGATGAGCGGGAGCGACCACCGGGCCATTCGATGCACGTGTGCACGATAGCTCCCCGGACGGTGGTAGGAAAGCCTCGCCGGAGTATCATGGGAACGTGCGACCCGGGGACGTCGTTGGAGGCCGCTTCCGCATCGAGCGGCTTGCCGGCGTGGGGGGAATGGGCAAGGTGTGGCGCGCGAGCGAGCGCGCCACCGACCTGCCGGTCGCGGTCAAGACCCTGGAAGGCGGGTCGAGCGTGCGCGCCGAGCGCTTCGCGCGCGAGGCGCAGATCCTGGCCGAGCTGCGCCACCCCGGCATCGTGCGCTACTACGCGCACGGCAGCACCGACGAGGGCAAGGCGTGGATCGCCATGGAGTGGCTGAACGGGCTCGACCTGCGCAGCTACCTCAAGGAGGAGGAACGTCTGACCGTGGCCGAGACCGTGGCCATGATCAGCGTGGTCGCCGACGCGCTGGGCGCGGCCCACCGCGCCGGCGTGGTGCATCGCGATGTCAAACCGTCCAACATCTTCCTCATCGAGGGCTCGACCGCGTCGGGACGGGTCAAGCTGCTCGACTTCGGCATCTCCAAGCGGCGCCACGCGGTCGGCTCGGTCACGCAGACGGGCGCGCGCGTGGGCACGCCTCGCTACATGTCGCCCGAGCAGGTGCGCGGCGCGCGCGACGTCGGCCCGCGCGCCGACGTGTTCGCGCTCGGCTGCGTGCTCTACGAGTGCCTGACCGGGCGCGCCGCCTTCGGCGGCCAGGACGAGATGGCGGTGCTGGCCAAGATCCTGCTCGACGAGCCGGCGCCGCCGTCCAACACCCGCTTCACCGTGCCGGCGGCGCTCGACGCGCTGGTCGGGCGGCTCCTGGCCAAGGACGCCGAGCTGCGCCCCGCCGACGGATCGATGGTCTCGGTCGAGCTGTCGGCGCTGGGCGCGATGGCGCCCATCGCGCCGTCGCGGCGCTCGAGCAACGCCAACGAGGCGCTCAGCCACCACGAGCAGCGTCTGGTCTCGGTGGTGCTGGCGCGGCCGGCCTTGCGATCTCCTACAGAAGGGCCGCCGCAGCTGCCACGCGAGGCGCTCGACGATCTGGACGACACGCCGCTGACCGCGCTGGTCGGGTTGACCGAAGAGCTGCGTACGGCCGCGCGCGGGCACGGTGCGGATCTCGAGCCGCTCGCCGACGGCTCGGTGGTGGCGACGCTGTCGCACGCGCGCGCCGCCGAGACGCGCGGCGGCGGCGCCACCGATCAGGCCGGGCAGGCCGCGCGCTGCGCGCTGGCCATGCGCGCGGTCGCGCCGGGCATGCGCCTGGCGCTGGCCACCGGGCGCGCCCTGGTCGCGGGCACGCTGCCGGTGGGCGAGGTCATCGATCGCGCCGCGGTGCTGCTGCGCCGCCTGCCCCGCGACGGCGCCGGCTCCATGGTGGCCATCGACGAGGTCACCGCGGGCTTGCTCGACTCGCGCTTCGAGGTCGCCGAGCTGCCGCGCACGCCGCCGCCGCCGCTGCGCGCGCCCATCCTGCTGCGCGGCACGGTGCGGCCGCCCCTGCGCATCGACGATTCGGTCACGCTCAGCCTGCTGTCGGAGCGCGAGGACGCGCCGGGCGCGCGTCGTCTGCTCGGCCGGCCCAGCCCGCGCGTCGGGCGCGAGCGCGAGATCGCCCAGCTGACCGGGCTCTTCGACGAGTGCGTGAACGAGCCGCGCGCGCACGCCGTGCTGGTCACCGCGCCGCCCGGCGTGGGCAAGTCGCGCCTGGCCACCGAGCTGCTCACCGAGCTGTCGCAGCGCGGCGCCGCCTTCTCGCCCCTGTTCGGGCGCGGCGACCCGCTGCGCGTCGATCAACGCGCCGCGCTGGTGGCGGGCGCGCTGCGCGAGACCGCCGGCATCCGCGAGGGCGAGCGCCCGGAGGTGAGAAGAAGGAAGCTCGAGCTGCGCGTGGCGCGCTGCGTGCCCGAGGCGGCGCGCGCGCGCGTGGCCGCCTTCCTGGGCGAGCTGGCCGACGTGCCCTTTCCCGACGATGGTGTCGACGCCACGTCGGTGCAGCTGCGCGCGGCGCGCCAGGATCCCACGCTGATGGCCGATCAGCTGCGTCTGGCCTGGGAGGAATTCCTGCTCGCCGAGGCCAGCGAGGCGCCGGTGGTGCTGGTGCTCGACGACCTGCACTGGGCCGACCCGACCACGGTCCGTCTGGTCGACGGTGCGCTGCGTGCGCTGGCGATGCGACCGTTCCTGGTGGTCGCGCTGTCGCGCCCGACGGTGGAGGAGCGTTTTCCGCGTCTTTGGGCCGAGCGCGGCCTGCACGAGATGCCGCTCTCGCTCCTGCCGCGCAAGCCGGCCGAGAAGCTGGTGCGCGAGGCGCTGGGCGACAAGGCTACGCCCAAGCTGGTGGCGCGCCTGTGCGACCGCGCCGGCGGCAACGCGCTGTACCTGGAGGAGCTCATCCGCGCCGCCGCGGCGGGCAAGGGCGACAAGCTGCCCGACACCGTGCTGGCCATGCTGCACGCGCGCGTCGAGGCGCTCGAGACCGAGGCGCGCCTGGTGCTGCGCGCGGCCAGCATCTACGGCGCGACCTTCCCGCGCGGCGGCGTGGTCGCGCTGCTCAAGAAGACGCTCGAGCCGGCGCGCATCGACGAGTGGCTCGATGAGCTGTGCGAGCGCGAGGTCCTGGTGCGCATCGAGGGCCCGGCGCGCGCGCGCATGGGCAACGGCAACGGCGAGGGCGAGGAGCGCCGCTATGCCTTCGCGCACGCGCTCATCGCCGAGGCCGCGCACGCGACCCTGACCCATGCCGACCGCCTGCTCGGGCATCGTCTGGCCGCGACCTGGCTGGAGCAGCAGGGCGCGCCCGAGGCGGTCGTGCTGGCGGATCACTTCGAGCGCGGCGGCGCGCCCGCGCGAGCCATCGAGTGGTACTGCCGTGCCGGCGAGCAGGCTCTGGGCGCGGCCGACACCACCGGCGCGCTCGATCGCGTCGAGCGCGGCATGGCCTGCGGTGCGTCGGGCGTGGCGCTGGGCGAGCTCCTGCAGGTGCAGGCGGCCGCCTTCGCCTGGCGCGGCCAGATGCGCGCGGCCGCCGAGTCGGCGGAGCACGCGCTGCATCTGCTCGCCGAAGGCTCGCCGCGCTGGTGCGACGCGGCGGCCGAGGCGGCGGCCGCGGGCATGTCGTCGGCGGACCAGGCGCCGCTGCGCGCGGTGGCGGCGCGCCTGCTGACCGTGCTCGATCGTCACGTCACGCTCGAGCGGCACCTGGTGGTGTGCGCGGGGCGCGTGGCGGCGGATCTCTACATCGCGGGCGTGCAGAACCTGGCCGACAAGCTGCTCGAGCGCGCCGAGGGTGGCGCGGGCGAGATGGCGCTCGACGATCCGTCGGTGGCCGCGACGCTGGCGCGGGCCAAGGAGCTGCGCGCGTCGTACCTGGGCGATCTGCTGGCGAGTCTGGAGCACGCGGCCACCGCGGCGACCGCCTTCGCGGCCGCAGGTAACCGACGCTTCGCCGTGACCGAGCGGGTCAACATCGGCTTCGGCCAGGGCGAGCTGGGTGCGCTCGACGAGAGCGAGGCCATCTTGCGCGACTCCGCGGCCGAGGCGGTCGAGCTGGGCCTGGGCAACATCGCCGCCCTGGCCTGGCAGAACCTGGCCCTGGTCCTGCTCATGCGCGGCAATGTCGAAGAAGCCGAGAAGACCGCGCGCCGGGCGTTGATCGAGTTCCTGTCCTCGGGCGACCGCCGCATGGAAGCGACCACGCGCGCCATGCTGGCGCAGATCCTGCTCGCCGCGCACCGTCCCGAGGAAGCCGAGCGTGAGGGTCGGCTGGCCCTGGCGCTGGCGGCCAGCCTCGAGCCGGTGCAGGCGCTGGCCTTGGCGGCGATCACGCGTGCCCTGCTGGCGCGCGGGCGCGCGGCGGAGGCGATCGAGACGGCCCGGCGCGCCGCGAGCATCGTGGATCGTCTGGGCGGGCTCGACGAGGGCGATGCGCTGATCCGCCTGGCGCATGCGGAGGCGTTGCACGCGGTAGGCGAGCTCGACGAGGCGAGGACGGCGATCACGCGCGCGCATACCCGGATCATGGAGCGCGCCAAGCGGCTGCCGGATCCCACGACGCGGGCGATCTTCCTGGCCCGCGCGCCCAACGTGGCGCGTACGCGCGGACTCTTCGCCGCGTGGGTCGGGGGCGCGGCGGGGGCGCCGGGCGCGGCGGGGGCGCCGGGGGCGGCGGGGGAAGTGAAGGCGGGCGAGGCGAAGGTGGCGGGAGGCAGCGAGTAGCGCCAAGGACGTCACGCCAGGTCAGCGTCAGCGACCAGGCCGCCGTTGCGTCGCGCGCGATCCTCGTGAATCCTTCCACTCATGCGCCGTATTGCGCCCCTGGCCGTCGTCTCGCTGCTTCCGCTGCTCTCGTTTCATCCCGCAGCGCAAGCCAAGGAGGCCAGGGAGGTCGCGGCCGCCGCGACGCCGACTCCGGCCGCGAAGCCGGCGAAGGACGCCAAGGAGGCGAAAGACCCGAAGACTCCCGCCCGCTCGACGTCGGTCTGGGAGCCCCTGGTGACCGCCGGGGCGCGCTTCATCCTCCTCGGCGGCAGCGGCGGCAGCGCAGGTGGCGCGCGCATCGTCGTCGAGGCTTATGACGCGCGGGTGGTGAAGGGCGCCAAGGTGGCGCGGCTGCGCTGGGTCGTCGAGGAGAACGGTGCGCGCAGCCCCATGGGCAACAGCTTGCCCACCCAGATCGCGGTCAGCAAGAAGGGCGCGTGGCTGCTCACCGATCGTCTCGACGACAAGGGAGTCACCGACGCGATGAAGGCCAGGCCGACGCTGGCCGACCCGCCGCGCACGGTCGAGAACGACGACGGCTACGTGCG
>OBEQ012052706.1_pt1 | contig 24660 bp, 24 predicted proteins | sample 1670901 | NCBI WGS metagenome assembly OBEQ01 (sample SAMEA104232315, study PRJEB22302) | groundwater metagenome | biome: forest; feature: aquifer; material: groundwater | place: USA | collected 2011-08-07 | depth 5.4 m | reverse complement strand
GGAAATCGAAAGGGTTGGCCGCGGCAAAAGCTTTGTCACCCTGGACGCCTACCGAACTGACGAAGAGAAGGAAATGATGGAGGCGTGGAATCTGACCGCCAAGACGGTCATGCATGTCGACGAGTGGGTCGCCTTTTTCAAGGAAGTCGGCTATACCGGCGATTATTACTGGTTCATGCCGTGAGGGCGTTTTTTGCCCAATGGGCTTACACCTATCCGCTTCGCGTTGTTGGCGCGGTTGGGTCCGCCTTTGTGCTGCTTGCACTCTGGCTCCTTTCCCCGATCGTCATCATCAAAGTCGGGGGACTGACCGCCCAGCGGATCGGGCATCTGGCGCTGAACACGGATCTTTTTTTAAGAAAGCGCCAGTTATACGGCACCCCAAAAAAAACGATTCATCTATTTTTGGCAGGAAGCGTCGCCAATCGCCAGTTGTTGACGATGTTCCGCCGTCATTTGACCATCGTCGAAAACCGCCTTTTGCGCGGTCTGTTTGAACAATCGAAATGGTTATGGAAAAGAACACAGTTCCTTGAACCGCTCGAAATGCATTCCAATGAATATCCCGAATTCAACTTGGCAAAAGCGACTCTCCATTTTACCCCGGCGGAAGAAGAAAAAGGAAAGGCTGAGTTGAGAAAAATGGGGATCCATCCGGAGAAAGATTGGTTCATCTGTATTTTTGCGAGAGATCCTGTTTATATCGACACTGTTTTCGCGAATGGGAAGGGGCATAGGATTTTCGGCCAAAAAGACTGGTCTCATCATGATTTTCGGAATGTCGACATCGATACCTTCCGATTGGCGATCGAATATATCGTCGGCTTGGGAGGATATCTCCTCAGAATGGGTCATCATGTCCAAAAACCTTTAGGCTACAAGCATGAAAAGGTCATCGATTACGCCGTAAAATACAGAACTGACTTTATGGACATTTACCTCGCCGCAAAATGCCGGTTTTTTTTGGGCACTTCTTCGGGCATATGTGACCTTCCGATGATATTCGATGTCCCAAGAATCTGCGTCAACGAGGCGCCCCCCAAGGCGGATGCCACCGGAAAGAACTGTCTCGCTATCCCTAAAAAAATTAAGCGACGCCACACAAAAGAATACGTTTCTTTCGGCGAGATTATCCGGTTGACGAAAAAGATGTACGATCCCGTCATATTAGACGGACGCAGGTTCTACGAGAAAGGGTATGAATACGAGGATAATACGGCGGAAGATATTTTGGATGTCACAAAGGAAATGATCGAGCGGTTGGAAGGTAAATTTGTACAGTCGGATGAAGATAAAGCGATGCTCAGAAAATATCATGCATTGTTCCCGGATGAACACTGGTCGGCGCAGGTGAAGACCCCCGTCGGAAGAGAATTCCTCCGGAAAAATCGGCAGCTGTTCGAATGAAGCCCAAGGTAAAAATCGGTATTGTCGGGGCAGGTTTTGTGGGGCAACTGGCGCACTTGATGAACTATGTCGAGATCCCCGACTGTGCAGTGGTCGCCCTTGCCGAATTAAGGCCCGAACTGCGCAAAAAAGTCGCTCAAAGATATAATATTCCCCGAACCTATTCGACGCATCTGGAGCTTTTGCAAGATCCGGAGGTGGAGGCGGTTGTCGTCATTACCCGCCGCCCTACCCTCGGCCCTGTTGCCTACGATTGCCTGAAGGCGAAGAAACATGTTTTGACCGAAAAACCGATGGCGTCCACTGCGGAACAGGCGGAAAGACTGGTGGCAACCGCAAAAGAGAACGGCGTTCAGTATGTGATCGGTTATGAAAGAATTCATGACGAAGGGGTCCAAAAAGCGAAAGCGATCATGGACGAGCTGTTGAAGACAAAAGAGCTTGGGGAGATCACCTTCGCGAGGGCGCACTGTTTTATGGGGGAATCTTATTGCAACATCGACGGCCATATCATGACCGATGAAAAGATCCCGCTGGATAAAACTCCGGAGTGGCCGATTGCTCCCGATTGGATTTCGGCAGAAAGCAAAAACGATTACGCCGCTTTCGTGAACGTCTATTGCCACAACATCAACCTGCTTCGATATTTGATCGGTCAAACGCCCAAGGTCGATTATGCAGGCATCTTCCGTAACGACGGCCAGATCGCCGTTCTTAATTTCGGCGCTTTCGGCGCGGTTCTCGAGGCGGGGCGCGGAAATGCCCGTCAGTGGGATGAAGTGACCGAGATCTATTTTACGAACGGACGGTTGCGGGTGGAAACTCCCCCTCATTTTTTAAGAAACGTGCCGGCCCGCGTGGAGCTCTACCGCGAAAAAGGGGAGAAGGAAGTTTTGATCCCTCAGGCTTCTTGGACCTGGTCTTTTAGACGACAGGCGGAAGACTTTGTTCGCACCGTCCGGGAAAACGGCAGTTCGGCTGCCAGCGGCGCAGTCGGTTTGGAAGATATCCGTCTCATCGAAGAGATCTGGAAAAATGGGAAGAAGGATAAAACGGTATGACGACCAATTTTACGATCCCCTGGTGGTACAACGAGTTCGGAGAAGAAGAGGTGCAGGCGGCCACGGAAGCGGTGCGCGGCAAGCATCTGAGCCAGGGATCCATCACGGAAGAATTTGAAAAAAAATTGGGCGAAGCGCTGAAGGTTCCGCATGTCGTCTGCACGCCGAGCGGCAGCATGGCTCTTCTTTTGGCGTTGATGGTTTCGGGAGTCGGTCCCGGCGACGAAGTGATCGTCCCGGACCGGACCTGGGTCGCCACCGCGCATGCTCCTCTTCTGTTGGGAGCGAAAGTGGTGCTGGTGGATGTCGAACCGCATCGCCCGATCATCGACGTTTCCCAGATCGAAAAGCGGATCACCAAAAAAACGAAGGCGATCATTCCGGTGCATATGAACGGCCGGGGTGCCGACATCCGGGCGATCAACGAGATCGGCAAAAAGCATGGGATTCATGTCATTGAAGATGCGGCTCAGGCGATCGGTTCCCGAAATCGGGACGGTTATTTGGGAACGCAGTCCCGCATGGGCTGTTTCTCACTCTCGGTGGCCAAGACGATTGCCACCGGACAGGGAGGATTCATCGTCACTCATGACGCCGAATTGGCGTCGCTGCTGAGAATGACCCGCAACAACAGCGTGCATGACGTGAAGGATCCGAAAAAATGGACCCGCCCCGGTTTTAATTTCAAGTTCACCGACGTTCAGGCGGCGATGGGGTTGGTTCAGCTGAGAAAACTTCCGGCACGCATCCGCTATCTGCGGGAAATTTATCAACAGTATACGGAAGGGCTGGCGGCAGTTTCCGAGCTGAAGTTGATTCCCGTCAATCTGGAAGCGGGAGAAGTTCCGGTCTATAACGAGTTTCTGGCGGACCGGCGCGATGAGGTGATGGGATTTCTGGCGCAAAAGGGGATCGATACCCGTCTTTTTTATCCGAATTTGCATGACGCCACGTATATGGATCAGGGAGAGATGAAATTCCCCAATGCCCGGAAATACGGGGATCACGGCGTTTACCTGCCGAGCGGTCCTTCGCAATCCAAAGAGAATGTACAGAAAGTGATCGAATGTCTGTTAAGCCGAAAATAAAAATAGCGGTCTTCACCGGGAATCGCGCCGAATACGGGCTGCAGTTCCCGATTTTAAGAGCGCTCACGGCGGACGATCGTTTCGATGTCTATCTTCTGGTGGGGGGAGCGCATCTTCAGGAGAATTTCGGCAATACCAAGGCGGAAATAGAGAAAGACGGCTTCAAGATTTACCGCGAGGTCGATATAAAAATGGATCATGATACGCTCTATGCCACGGCTCAGGTCATCGGAACGGGCGTACTCAGCGTGAGCAAAATTTTGGACGAGCTCAAACCGGACTGGTTTGTCATCTATGCGGACCGATTCGAAAGCTTTGCCGCCATGATTGCGGGAACACAGATGGGCCTGCCTACCATTCATATTGAAGGGGGTGACTATACGGAGGGGGGCGCACTTGATGATACCGTTCGCCATGCAATGACCAAGCTGGCCCATTTGCATTTCACGACCAATGAGCAGGCCGCGGAACGGGTACGGCGGATGGGAGAAGAACCTTGGCGGGTTTTCAATATCGGCCAACCCTCGCTGGATCTTGCTGCAGCGGGAGAATATGCGCCGGCGTCGGATCTTATCTCGAGTCTTGGTTTGGATGCGGCAAAACCTTTAATCCTGTTCTGTCAACATTCCATTACCACCGAATACGAAAGGGCTGTTGAGCAAATTCGCCCCTCCATTGTAACATTGAAAAGAATTTTGGAGGAAGGTTGTCAGGTTATCATGACGTACCCCAACAACGACGCCGGGGGAATGAGGATCGTCGATGAAATTCGCAGTGCTTTCCCAGGGCAATTGGCGGGTCTGCAAATCCATAAAAGTCTGGGGAGATATCGATTTCACGGCGTTCTGAACTTCATCGGACGGGTGGGACGCGGCGCCTTTGTGGGAAATTCATCCGCGCTGATTAAAGAAACACCCTACTTCGGTTGTCCGGCGGTGAATATCGGTCCTCGTCAGAGAGGACGGCTCCGTGGAAACAACGTTATAGACGTTTCCTATAACGAACAGGAAATATATAATGCCATCCGGCGATGCCTTGAAGATAAAAATTTCCAGCAGCAGTGCGCTCACTGTGATAATCCCTATGGCGCCGGCAACGCGGGGCCGCGGATTGCCGAGGTTCTCGCGACGATGCCTCGCGACAACCGGTTGATTCAGAAAAAGATGGCGTACTAGGAAGGTCTTACCCTATGGCGCTCAACGCCCAAAAAATTCTGGTCACGGGGGCCGATGGCTTTATCGGTTCCCACCTCACGGAGGAGCTGGTCCGGCGGGGACACAGTGTCCGCGCCTTCGTTTATTACAACTCCTTCAATTCATGGGGCTGGCTTGATCATTCCCCGGAACAGATACGAAAGAACCTCGATGTGTTCGCCGGCGATATCCGCGATCCTTACGGTGTCAGAAAGGCAATGCAGGGGTGCGATGTCGTCCTGCATCTTGCGGCACTCATCGCTATTCCTTATTCCTATCATTCCCCCGATTCCTATGTGGATACAAATGTCAAAGGCGCTTTGAATGTTCTGCAGGCAGCCCGAGATCTGGGCACAAAAAAAATCGTCCATACCTCCACAAGTGAGGTTTATGGGACGGCCCGGTTCGTTCCGATTACGGAAGATCATCCTTTGCAGGGACAGTCGCCTTATTCGGCGACCAAGATCGGCGCCGACCAGCTCGCCTTGTCCTTTTATAGCTCCTTTAACACTCCAGTTGCTGTAATTCGTCCTTTCAACACTTACGGACCGCGACAATCGGCGAGAGCAATCATTCCCACCATCATGACACAAATCGCCAAAGGGCATAAGAAGATCAAGCTTGGCGCCTTGAGCCCCACACGCGATTTTAATTATGTCAAAGATGTAGTCAGAGGATTTATCGCAATTGCCGAATCCCCCCGATCGGTCGGCGAAGTGATCAACATCGGGAGCAATTACGAAATCTCGATCGGAGAAACGGCAAAGCTGATCGCAGAAGTGATGAAGCAGGACGTTTCTATCGAGGTTGAAGAGGTTCGTCTGCGTCCCGAAAAGAGCGAGGTCGAGCGGCTTTGGGCGGAAAATAAAAAAGCGAGAGACTTGATCCAATGGGCGCCGGCCTACGGCGGCCGTGACGGATTCAAGCGTGGGTTGGAAGAAACCGCCGCCTGGTTTTTAGATCCCAAGAATTTGGAACGGTACAAAGAGTCGTATACGATTTAACGGAACTTTAATGAAAGAAACAATGATATTGGGAGTCATTCCCGCTCGGGGCGGTTCCAAAGGGGTTCCCGGCAAGAACATCCGTTTAGTACGGGGAAAGCCGTTGATCGGTTACGCCATTGAATGCGGACTCAAAGCGGCTTCGATCGATCATCTGATCGTTTCGACCGACCGGCCGGAGATTGCGGAGATTGCGGTTTCTTTCGGTGCCGACGTTCCGTTTATGCGTCCCGCGGAACTGGCGACCGACACCGCTCCCACGCTTCCTGTTTTGCAGCATGCGGTGGTTGAGGCCGAAAAGCATTACGGAAAAACGGTCGAATGCATCGTCGTTTTGGACCCGACCGCTCCGTTACGAAAAACGGAAGATATCGAAGCCTGCATTCAGATGTTTAAAAAGTCCAATTGTGATGCGGTGATTTCCGGAAACGTCGCCCATCGCAACCCTTATTTTAATATGGTACAGAATCGCGACGGGTATATGGATTTGGTGATTCCTTCGGGGCATTCGATCACCCGTCGGCAGGATTCTCCCGAAGTTTTTGATCTGAATACGGTCGCTTGGGTTTATTCGCGCAAGGCGCTGATGGATGAAAAAGCGAGATTGCCGAAAAAGACGCTGCTCTATAAAGTCCCCAGCGAGAGTTCCATCGATCTCGATACGGAATTCGATTTTTCGTTACTGGAGCGGTTTTTGACATGAAATCGGCCGATTATAAAAAGATAAAGCCGCTGGTAAAACCGGAAGAGATTTTTAATCTTACCGGCAAGGTGGGGGTTATCGTCGGCGGCGCCGGAAAGATGGGGCGGCAATTCGCCGAGGTTTTGGCGCAGGCCGGGGCGCGGGTGGTGATCGCCGATCTGAACAACAAGGCGATCAATGAAGCTCTGAAAACTCTGTCTCCGGACGTGAAGTCGAAAGTCGTCGGGTTTAAATGCGACGTTTTAAAGTCGGACGATATCAAAAAACTGTTTCTTTTTATTCGTCAGCATTTCGGAAGGCTCGATTTTCTCATCAACAATACGATGGGGAAACCGGATGATTATTATCAAACATTTGAGAATTACTCCCTGGACAGCTGGAAGAAAGTGCTCGACGTTAATCTCACCGGTCCGTTTCTGGCCTGCCGTGAAGCGATCGCTCTGATGAAAAAAACCGGCGGGGGAAGCATCGTCATGACCGCCTCCATTTACGGGGTGGTGGGGCCGGATCAGCGTATTTATAAGGATTGCGCGAAATCCAAAAACCCTTACGACAGTTCGTTTCCGTTGAATGCTCCGGGCGTCTATTCGGCGTCCAAAGGCGGACTGATCTCTTTTTCAAAATATCTGGCGACGTTGCTCGCTCCCGACAATATCCGGATAAACGTCCTGACGCCGGGAGGGGTTTTTGACGGGCAGGAAGAGGCGTTTCATGAGGCCTATACCGCCAGAACTCCTTTAGGACGGATGGCGACCTGGACTGATTTCAACGGCGCGGTGTTATTTCTGGTCAGCGATGCTTCACGATATATGACCGGTTCCAATCTGATGATCGATGGCGGCTGGACCGCTTGGTAGAGAAGGAGAATGGCTATGAAAGAAATTGAAATTAACGGACGTAAAATCGGCGAAGAACATCCGCCGTTTGTGATCGCCGAAGTCGGCATCAACCATGAAGGATCGTTCGAAAAGGCGATTCAGATGGTCGACGCCGCTTTTGACGCGAAGGCCGACTGCGTAAAATTTCAGTGCCACATTACCGAAGCGGAGATGATCCCGACCGACATGAAACCGGGAAAGATTTCGGACGAGAAACTTTGGGACATCATCAAACGTTGCGAATTGACCGAAGACGAAGAGCGCAAAGTGCAGGCCTATTGTCAAAAGAAAGGGATTCTTTATCTCTCGACCCCTTTTTCCCGGGAAGCCGCGGATCGTTTGAACAACATGGGTGTTCCCGCCTTCAAGATCGGATCCGGCGAATGCAATAATATTCCGCTTTTGGAACATATCGCTCGCATGGGGAAACCGATCATCCTTTCAACGGGCATGAATAACATTTCGTCGATCCATAAATCCGTCAAAGCGATTCAAAAATACGATGTCCCCCTCATTTTGATGCATTGTACTTCGATGTACCCGACTCCCTATGAAAAGGTTCGATTGGGTGCCATCAAGGATCTACAGGATACTTTTGGATTGCCCGTCGGACTCAGCGATCATTCTCTTGGGATTTATACTTGCCTGGGTGCCGTGGCACTTGGGGCCTGCGTTCTCGAAAAACATTTTACCCTTTCACGAAGCTGGCCGGGACCGGATATTCCCATTTCCATCGAGCCTGATGAACTCTCAGAGTTGGTGAAAGGATCCAGGGCGATTCACGCCGCCAGAGGGGGAAAGAAAACGATTCTTGCGGAAGAAAAACCCGTGATTGATTTTGCCTATGCCACCGTTGTGACCATCGCGCCCATTAAAGCGGGTGATCCATTTGACTTGAGCAATACTTGGGTCAAAAGACCCGGCACCGGATCGATTCTTGCGGAAAGTTTTGAAAAAGTGCTTGGGAAAAAAGCGACAAGAAATTTAGAAGCCAATATTCAGATATCCCCACATGACATCAAAGATTGGTAACCTTCAGGACCTGCACGTCATCATCACGGGTGCGAACGGATGGCTCGGCCGGCCCCTCGTCAATCTCCTGCTGAAAAACGGCGTTCATGTCATCGCTCTGAACTCTCGCAAAGAACTTAAGTCATTGATTGAAAATAAAAAACCTTCGCCCATGCCCGTGAATGATAACTCGCCAGTGGCCCTTATTCATCTGGCGGGGAAAGCACATGCAGGAGACTGTCAAAAAGATCCCCGGGCAGCTTTTGAGGCCAATGTTGTCCTGACGTTTCAGGTATTGGAGTTTTGCAGAAAACATTCTATCAAAAAATTTATTTTCCCCTCCACCGGAGTTGTTTATGGAAACACAAAAGAACATCCTGCAAGGGAAGATTCCCCCATTTATCCGTACGATATCTATTCCGCGACTAAATTAGCCGCGGAAAATCTCGTTCAGGGATATGCCGAAAATTATCATCTCGCCGCCGTTGTGATCCGTCTCAGCAATGTGTACGGGTCCGAGGGAAATCCTGACACGGTATCACAAACCATTCTAAGACAAATCAAAACGAGCCGCGATCCTATTCTATTGCGAAGCGGCCTGCCGAAAAGGGATTTTATTTTCATTGATGATGTGATTCAGGCGTTTTATCAATTACTACTCGCGGATGTCGGTCATGGATTTAGACTCTTTAATGTGTCCACGGGAGTGGGGACCTCTGTTTCTTTCTTTGCACAAACGGCTTGTAAAATAGCGGGTATCGTTCCGGTCAAAATCCAGGAACTGGAGAGTACTGGAGCGCAAGACTCCTCTTTGATTTTGGATAACCTATTGTTAAGGCAGTCCACCGGTTGGAATCCTCGATTTTCATTGTCCGAAGGATTGACGCGAATTTTAAAGGAGGTGGTATGAAACTAAAACCAAGACAGATCTTACAGGGAACAAAAGAACTCATCAAAACCTCTGCGTTTCGTTATGGATACAACGTCAGACAGGATCTTTACAGCAACGACAAGGTCATGGATGATCTTTACCGCAAGCGTTTTCCGGAAACTTCCCTCTCTGAGAGAAGATTTTATAATATCGGAGCGGCCTCTTTTCGACACAAGTATTGGAAAAATGTCGATATCATTTGTGAAGGGTATACTTCGGATGCTGCGAATGTGGATGTTGAGTATGATATAACAAAAAATGCGCCCTTACCCATAGACGCCTCTTCCGCAGAAGTTGTTTATACGAGTCATACTGTAGAGCATGTTTTTGATGAGAACGCGCAGAACCTGTTTTGCGAAGCCTATCGTATATTAAAACCGGGTAGCGTGTTCCGGGTCACTTGTCCGGATATTGATTTGGCGATTCATGCATACCGGAATAACGATCTGAGTTTCTTTCGGGCTGTTGGGGTTCATGAAGCGACTCTGGAAGAATGCTTAGCCCAATACTGCTCTTCGGCGATCGCTCCTGATTCTCCGGAAAAAATGACTCCAGCCGATCTGAAAGGCTACTTCAAAAATTCGCCGGATCTTCTTTCTGCGGTCGATCATTTGTCAAAAATTTCCAACAGGGAATTGCAAAAAAAGAATCCTGGAAATCATGTGAATTGGTACAACAAGGAAAAAATAGTGAGAATGTTGAAAGAAGCCGACTTTAAACGGATCCATCTATCGGGGCAACAACAGAGTCTCGAACCCGTTCTTCGGGATTTCCGTTATTTTGACAGCACAAGTCCGATGAGGTCGGTGTATGTAGATGCCGTAAAATAACCCGGATAGTTTCGTCGAATATGAATAAAATTCTAAGCCATTTTCAAATCCTAGATACCCTGTCGCTCAAAGAGACCTTGAGACAAATGGGTGTGGCAAAAGAGAAGGTCTTGTTTGTTGTGGATCAAAATAATCGGTTGTTGGGATCTATCTCAGACGGTGACATAAGACGCTGGATATTGAGCGAAGGCGGTTTGTCCGAGAATATAGGAAATATTTACAATAAATCGCCTCGAGTTTTGAAAGAAGGTCATGACATCTCTCAGGTGAAAAGGATCATGATCGATGAGAAATTGGAGGCGTTGCCTGTCGTCGACCGAAACGGAGTCTTAATCAACATATTGTTTTGGAGAGACGTATTCTCAGAAGAACAAAAGCTAAAAAGATCCGATTTAAACGTTCCGGCCCTCATTATGGCAGGCGGCAAAGGCACCCGCATGGACCCCTTGACTCGCATACTGCCCAAGCCTCTCATCCCCATCGGGGAAAGACCGATTATTGAAATCATCATGGAGAGGTTCATGGAGTTCGGTTGTCGTCAATTTTACGTCACCCTGAATTACAAAGGGAAAATGATTCAGTCCTATTTCGACAGTGCGGAGTCCAAGTATGATATTCATTTTGTCTGGGAAGAAACGCCGTACGGGACCGCGGGCGGCATCCGGCTGGCCTCTGATCGGATCGACGCCCCGCATTTCTTTGTTTCCAATTGCGACATCTTGGTGAAGGCTGATTATCATGATATTTTTCGTTGCCATGTCGAAGAGAACCACGATCTGACGATTGTCGGCTCCATGAAGCACTTCACGGTTCCCTACGGAGTCCTGGAAGTCAAGAATGGCGGGTTGCTTCAGGATATTGTTGAAAAACCGGAATATGATTTTATCGTCAACACAGGCATGTATCTTGTCAAAAGTGAAACGGCTCGGCTCATTCCTCCCAATACAAAACTTGATTTCCCCGAGTTGATTCAAAACCTCAAGAAGTCCGGCGGGAAGATCGGCATTTATCCTGTTGGAGAACATTCCTGGATAGACATCGGCCAATGGCAGGAATACCAAAAAGCAATCAAGATATTCGATCCATAAAGGCGCTCGTCGTCGGTTATGGTTCCATTGGATCACGACATACAAGGCTGCTTAAGGAGCTTGGGTGCAGCGTTGCGGTTGTGAGTCGTCGTACCATTAAGGAGGAACGCTGTTTTTCGGATCTTGCCTCCGCTTTGGAGGAGGAAACCCCGGGCTATGTCGTTATCGCCAATGAAACAGAGGAACATTACCACACATTTTCGCTTCTGGCCGCCTCGGGATTCGCGGGAAAGGTGCTCGTTGAGAAGCCCCTCTTTCATTCGGTTCAAAATCCGTCGGCAAATAAATTCAGCCTCATCGGCATCGGATATCATTTAAGATTTAACCCCCTCATTCAAAGACTGCGTCAGGCTCTGGAAGGGGAAAAAATCATTTCAACCCACGTCCTGACGGGCCTCTATCTGCCTCTCTGGAGACCCTGGCAGGATTATCGGTCCGGCTATTCCGCAAGAAAGCCGGGCGGTGGCGTACTCAGGGATATCAGCCACGAGCTTGATTTTTCACTCTGGCTTTTGGGTGGATGGGAAAAGGTGGTGGCAGCCGGCGGCCATCTGAGTTCTTTGGACATCGAAAGCGACGACGTCTTTTCCCTTTTAGTGGAAACACCCAAAAGCCCCATTCTCAGCATACAGTTGAATTATCTCGACCGGGCTTCAAGACGGGAGGTGATTGTGAACACGGATAAACATACGATCAAGGTCGACCTCATTCAGCAATCTCTCCAGATCGACAAGGAAATCATTGAGGTCCCGTGCGATCGCGACGAGACTTTTCGATCGCAGCACCGAGCCGTTCTCGCAGGAGACATCCGAAGCCTTTGTACTCTGGCGGAAGGCCTGGATCTGATACGTTTCATCGATTGTGCTGAAAGGTCGGTACGCGAACAAAGGTGGATTAGTAAATAAAGGAGAAATTAAATGTTCAATAACAAATCAATTCTCATCACCGGCGGGACCGGCTCCTTTGGCCGACGCTTCGTAAAAACTATTCTAGAGAGATGTCAACCTAAAAAAATAGTCGTCTTTTCCCGTGACGAGCTCAAACAATACGAAATGGAGCGTGAATATCACGGCGAGGTGATGAGGTATTTCATTGGCGATGTTCGCGATCCAGCCCGTTTGAAACAGGCCTTTCGAGGGATTGATTTCGTCATTCACGCCGCCGCTCTCAAACAGGTTCCGGCCGCGGAGTATAATCCCATGGAGTGCATTAAAACCAATATTCATGGCGCTGAAAACGTCATCACCGCCGCATTGGAAAATGAGGTGGAAAAAGTAATCGCCCTCTCCACCGATAAGGCAGCCAACCCCATCAATTTGTACGGCGCCACCAAACTCGCCTCGGATAAGCTGTTCACCGCCGCGAATAATCTTACAGGGGGACATCGGACAATTTTTTCGGTGGTCCGGTACGGAAATGTTTTCGGTTCGCGTGGTTCTGTGGTGCCTTTCTTTAAGAAACTCTGCTCAGAAAAAGCCAAAGAAATTCCAATTACGGACCCTCGCATGACACGATTCTGGATTACTTTACAGCAAGGGGTCGACTTCGTTTTAAAAAATTTTCAGAGAATGCAGGGTGGAGAAATTTTTGTGCCAAAAATTCCTTCCATGCATGTGACCAATCTTGCTGAAGCAATTGCTCCGGGAATTCCTTTAAAAATCGTCGGAATCCGTCCCGGTGAAAAACTGCACGAGATCATGTGCCCTTCCGACGATGCTCATTTAACCCTTGAGTTCAAAGACCACTTTGTCATTAAGCCGACGATTAGTTTTGTTCATCAGGTTAATTTTAAAGTGAATCGGCTGGGCGAAGAAGGCCTGCCGGTTACTGATGGATTTGAATATAATTCTGGGAAAAATCCCCACTTTTTGACGCTCGAAGAGCTGCGCCAAATGGCTGATTAAAAATATGATTTCTTACGGTCGTCAAAAAATAACCGCCGAGGACATAAAGGCCGTTCAATCCGTCCTCGAGTCCCCTTGGCTGACACAAGGCCCTGCCATTACACAGTTTGAAGAGGCTGTGGCCAACTATTGCGGCACCTCCTATGCAACGGCGGTCTGCAATGGCACTGCCGCTCTGCATCTCATTCTCCTGAGCCTGGGGATCGGCCACGGAGATTCGGTGATCGTTCCGGCCATGACCTTCTTATCGGATGCCAATTGCGTTGAATTTGTCGGAGCCCATCCCGTCTTTGTGGATATTGACCCTGAGACCTATCTGCTCAATATCAGCCAAGTCGAAAAAATTCTTCAGACAAACTCTTCAGTCAAAGCCATTATTGCAGTTGATTTTGGGGGATTACCGAGTCCGATGCAAAAACTCGCTGATTTAGCCAAGTCCTATCATGTCCATCTCATTGAAGATGCCTGCCATGCTTTGGGGTCCGATTATAGAGATTTATCCGGTTGGAAAAAAACGGGAGCAAGCCACTGTGCCGATGCCACCTTTTTCAGTTTTCATCCTGTGAAGCATATCACAACGGGTGAAGGAGGAATGATTCTGACTCAGGATCATTCTCTTGCAGAAAAAACAAAGCGACTCCGTTCCCATGGCATGAAAAGTGGGTCTATTCCAAATCGGCCTTGGCAATATTTAATGGAGGAGATTGGCTATAATTACCGCATCACAGATCTTCAATGTGCCTTGGGAAATTCTCAACTTAAGAACATCGATACGTGGGTTCAGCAAAGAAGAACAGTGGCCCTTTGGTATCATGATTTTTTCAAAGATTGTTTTTCGGTCAGAAGGCCCATTATCGAAACGGATGTGGGCAAGTCTTCTCTCCATTTGTACGTCATACAAACCCCCCGTCGTGATGAACTGTACCATCGCCTCAAAGCAAAACAGATTGAAACCCAAATCCATTACATGCCCATCCCTCTCCAACCCTACTATCAGAAAAAATATGGATATAAGAGTGGCGAATTCCCCGTGTCTGAAAAATACGCGGAGCGCTGCCTCTCCCTCCCCTGCTATCCTGATTTATCCCAAGAAGATTGCTTCCGAATTGCTGAGATAGTTATCTCGTTTGTTAATTCATGAAAATTGTTGCCATCATCCAAGCTCGCATGGGATCGACCCGTCTGCCGGGAAAAGTTCTGCGGCCTATTTTAGGCCGTCCGATGCTTGTTTATCAAATAGAAAGAATACTGCGCATCAAGGAAGCCGATCTTATTGTCATCGCGACTACAACGGAATCCGCAGATGATGAAATCGTAGAAACGGTTGAAAAAATTCCCGACATCGCTGTTTTCCGAGGATCGGAGAACGATGTTCTTTCGCGTTATTATGAGGCAGCCAAGGCACATGGTGCCGATCATGTCGTTAGAATGACTTCCGATTGTCCTTTGATCGATCCTTCGATCTCATCCGAAGTGATTCGCCAGTTTCTGGCGCATTATCCAAAATGCGATTACGCCACGAATTCTCGTATCCGGACCTTTCCAAGAGGTCTTGATACCGAAATCTTTACCTTTCAAACGTTGGAAACCGCTTATCGTGAGGCAAAAAAACCGTACGAGCGGGAGCATGTGACTCCTTATATATGGCAAGACGACAAACGTTTTCGGATTCTCGACGTGACTTTCCCTAAAAATTACAGTGATCTAAGATGGACAGTCGATACTCCTGAAGACTTTAAATTTGTCACGGCGGTTTACGAGTCTCTTTATTCTCAAAAATCGGACTTTGGATTTCACGACATCTTGAAGCTTTTGGAGAAAAACCCGTATCTTCAAATCATGAACCGGAATATTCAGCAAAAGGCATTAGGAGAACATTGATACATGATTACTCTGAGAAAACTGAGATTCGAAGACAAAGACCAGGTTTTCAAGTGGAGGAATTTGCCGGGGGTCGCAAAATATATGTACACCGATCACCGGATTTCTCCCGAGGAACATGAGAAATGGTTTAACACGGCTTTAAGTGACGCAACGCGTGTCTACTGGATTATTATTCGCGATGGCCAGGATGTAGGACTTGTTAATCTGTACAATCTCGATAGGAAAAACCAGAGGAGCCATTGGGCGTTTTATATCGCAAGCCCGGATGTGCGCGGAAGTGGGATCGGCAGTTTTGTCGAATATTCTATGCTACAATATGCTTTTGACGAACTTCATCTGAATAAACTTTGTTGTGAAGTTTTAGTTTCTAATGAAGCGGTGATAGCCATGCATAAGAAATTCGGTTTTCAACAAGAAGGATACTTTTCCGAACATATCTCGAAAGGAAATGTCTTGGAAGATATTGCCTGTCTCGCCATAAAGCGTTCTGAATGGGAAAAAATCAAAATGGACATTGAGTCTCGGCTTAAACAAAAGGGCCTTCTGTAAGGAAAAATATCACAATGACCGCTCATTTTGAAGTGGGAAAGACTGCATCGCTCACGAAAAAAATTTCGGGGGAAGATGTTAGGCAGTTTGCGTTATTAGTGGGCGATAACAATCCCGTTCATCTTGACGAGGAGTTTGCGAAAAAAACCCGCTTCGGTCGGCGTATCGCCCACGGCATGTGGGGAGCTTCCATGATCTCCGCCGTTATCGGAACAAAGCTTCCAGGGCCTGGAACGATCTATCTTAGCCAATCGCTTCAATTCACGGCGCCTGTTTATCTTGGAGATACGATTACCGCAGAAGTTAAGGTCACTGCGATCAGGCCGGGAAAGCGTCTCGTGACGCTCGAAACAATCTGTAAAAATCAAAAAAATGAAATTGTTCTGAAAGGCGAGGCTCTTGTTCTTGTAGAAAGCTGAAAGAACGGCCAAGCGTAAGAAATGAGAATTGCCATTAGAGTGGATGCTTCAGAACAAATCGGCATGGGACATGTGATGCGGACCCTCACCTTGGCGCACGAATTAAAAAAAAAGGGAGCCGAAGTCAGTTTTGTTAGCCGCGAACTTCCAGGGAATTTGTGCGGCTTTATCGAGAGCCAAGGTTTTTTTATTCAACGATTGCCGTCTCCTCAAGGAGTTCCCATTGAGGCGCCGCTCGCTCACTCTCATTGGCTCGGGGTCGATTGGTCGTTGGATGCGGAGCAGACCTCTGCTGCTATCAGAAAACTAAAGCCTCACTGGCTTGTTGTCGATCATTACGCCCTCGATAAAAATTGGGAAAGTAACCTTCGCTCTTCGGCAAATAAAATAATGGTCATCGATGACTTGGCGGATCGTCCCCATGATTGTGATCTTTTGGTTGATCAAAACTTATATGATCGACTGGAAACTCGCTACCAAGGTTTGATTTCCGCAAAATGTGAAACTCTTCTGGGACCCGACTATGCACTTTTAAGGGAAGAGTTTAAAAGCACACAGAGGCAACTGCGTCCGCGCGACGGGTCCGTTCGTAAAATCTTTATTTTCTTCGGAGGAGTGGACCCATCGCGTGAGACAGAAAAAGCGCTGAGAGCCTTATCTCTTCTTAAACTTGAGAACCTCGAAGTGGATGTGATTGTCGGTAAAACAAATCCTGCTCGGGAAAATATTCAAAAATTTTGCGCCGAGCTTCCCCATTGTCATTTTCATTCACAGGTTACTAATATCTCTCAATTCATGAGAGAGGCTGATTTAGCATTGGGGGGCGGAGGGACTACCACCTGGGAACGGCTTTGTCTTGGGCTCCCCTCAATTGTTATCAGTATCGCCGAGAATCAGGAGAAAGTAGCCGAGTGCGTCGCCAAAACGGGGGGGCAGATTTATTTGGGCAAAGCTTCCGAGATCAACGATCAGCGTCTTGCCGCGCAAATCCGAATTCTTCTCGAAGATCAGAAGACAGTAAAAGAAATATCGGCAAAGGCTCTTCGAATTGTCGATGGTTTGGGTACAGAACGGGTTTCGCAGAAAATTCAGGCCGGTTTATGAAAGAAATAAAAATAGCTGACCAAAAAATCGGCCATGGGCATCCTCCCTTTATCATTGCCGAGATGTCGGGCAATCATAATCAATCGTTGGATCGCGCGATGGAGATCGTCGAAGCGGCGGCGAAGACTGGAGCGCATGCCCTCAAAATTCAGACCTACACAGCTGACACAATGACTCTGGACATTCATGAAGGTGAGTTTTTTATTACCGATCCTACAAGCCTTTGGAATGGGAATTCTCTTTATAAATTATATCAAGAAGCCATGATCCCTTGGGAATGGCACAAGCCGATTTTTGATCAATGCAAAAAGCTTGGATTGATCTGTTTTAGCACCCCTTTTGACGAAACGGCGGTTGATTTTCTGGAAAAACTAGAAACTCCTTGCTACAAGATTGCCTCGTTTGAAAATACCGACATTCCTCTCATCCAGAAGGTGGCGGCAACGGGCAAGCCGATCATCATTTCCACAGGCATGGCCTCGGCCGAGGAGCTCGAAGAGACGGTGGCGGCGGCTCGTGAGTCTGGGTGCAGAGATTTAATATTGCTCAAATGCACCAGTACGTATCCAGCGTCTCCTGAAAATACAAACATTTTGACGATTCCCGACATGTGCGAACGATTTGGCGTACAGGTGGGGTTATCTGATCATACCTTGGGCTTAGGTGTGGCGGTCGCAAGTGTTGCGTTGGGGGCAACGGTCATCGAAAAACATTTTACCCTTTCCCGTGCCGATGGCGGAGTCGATTCTGCTTTTTCAATGGAGCCAAATGAAATGAAATCCCTTGTGTTAGAAACGGAACGCGCCTGGAAGGCTCTGGGCGAGGTCAGGTATGGCGTCACTGAAGCTGAAAAATCCTCTCTCAAACATCGACGATCCCTCTACGTTGTTAAAGATATGAAAGCTGGAGAAGCGCTAACCCGGGAAAATCTTCGGGCAATTCGTCCGGGTCTTGGTCTCTCCCCAAAATTTTTTGATTCACTGTTGGGGAAAAAAATTAAGAAAGCTGTAAAAAAAGGAACGGCCGTAAACTGGGAACTGTTGGATGAGTAATATTTTTCTGGCCACAACAGCCTTGGAGGATTTTTGGGATACCTCTTTGCCAATCGTGTTTCTAGGAGAATGGTGTAAACGTTACAGTCGAAGGGCTTTCTGGCAAAAACTGGATGGGCAAACCGTCTTGGATCCTTGGACCAACGGACGCAAGATCGAAGAGGATTCCCGACAGGTGAAGACTCTTTATGAAAAAACGCTTTCCCATCTCACCCAATCTTTAAACCGCCTGCACGGAATCAACGCCAGCAACCGTTACTGGCGTATTTTGCTGGGTCCTTGGCTGTTAGACTATCTCCCGGCAATCCACAACGGGATGGTGATCCTCAAGGCGGCCAAGTCTCAATTTCCCGATTTGACGACCATTCTGCTCGCCAAAGAATCTTTCATAACACCCAGGAACAGTCTTGAGTTCGACTCTCTGATCTCCGAGGATATTTACAACCTCCAGCTTTACACAAAGATCCTCTCTTTTTTGGGGGGGGATTTTCCTGAAAAAAAGAAGAAGTTGGGGTCGCAATTCCCCGGCGCCCAGGGACCGTCCATCCTCTGTAAGCAAATGAATGTTCGTTGGTGGGCAAGGCAGTTCTTAAAAAAAATGAGCCGTATCTTCAATAATGCGCCTGCGGTTATTCTGGTAAACTCCTATTTTTCACGTCCTACCATGGTCCGGCTTTCTTTTAAAAGCCGCGGGCTCGTTTGGCCGCTTTTCCAAGAAAGCATTGAAGCGCCCTACTTGCCGCTGGAAACGGATAAACGCCGTCGGCTGATGGATGGATTTCTGGCTTCCTCAGAATTGGAACATCTGATGGCTCAAACTCTCCCCGAGGACCTGCCTCAGAGTTTTGTGGAAGCATTTCAATATTTAAAGAAGACCGTGGAAGAACAATATCCCCGTACACCAAATGTCATTTTTAGCGCCAATGCCTGGCATCATACTGATGATTTTAAACAATGGGCGGCCTCGCAGGCTGAGGCGGGCACCCTTCTCGTCGGCGCGCAACATGGGGGGAATTATGGAAGCCTTTTGCACCATCCCAGCGAAGAACACGAATTGGCCATTTTGGACCGCTTTTACTCTTGGGGTTGGAAAAATGGCTCTCATAAGATTAAACCGTTTGTTTCAACCAAACTGACGGCCATCAAAAAAATGAAAGCGGATTCCGAAGAAAAGAGCATCTTGTTTGTAACGACCGGCCAATCGCGGTATCCCTTGTCGTTGTCCAACAACTCACCCACGCAATTTTCTCATTATTTTTCCTGGCAATCGCGTTTTCTAAAATCCCTCTCCCCTTCCCTGCGCCGACAGATTCGATTGAGGCCGCATTACGTTGACTATGGCTGGGATGTTAAAGAGCGCTGGAAGGAAATGCTCCCCGAAGTTTCCGTTGAAAATTGGTCGATCCCCTTTCTGAAAAGCTTGAAAAAATGTCGTCTCTATGTCTGCGATCATCTTTCCACGACGTTTATCGAGGCCCTTGCCGCCGAAAAACCCACAATTTTATTCTGGGATTTTGATGTCAATCCCCTCCGACCCGAAGCACAACCATTTTATGATGCCTTGTGTTCGGTGAATGTTTTGCATCGTTCTCCGGAATCGGCAGGCAAGCATCTGACGTCCGTTTATCATGACGTCCCATCGTGGTGGAATAGTCCTCAATGTCTCAAGGTCCGTCAGGAATTTTGTCGAGGGTTTGCCAGAACATCAGGAAACGCCGTTCAAATATGGGCCGATGAATTTAACCAAATGAGGCAGGCCTTATAAAGACTAGAATAAAAAAGTTACTCAAAAAGCTCTACACCCTCTACGAGGATTTCGTGGAGAGCGAGGTCCTGTCCAGAAATGGGGTTCTCAAGGACGCTTATCAAGGGAAGCGATGTTTTATTCTTTGCACCGGAGCTTCGCTGAAGGCTGTCGATATTAAAAAATTAAAGAATGAATTTACCTTTGGATGCAATTTCTTAATTAAACACCCGGACGGTTTTCCCTACTCATTTTACGCTATGCCGATAAGACCTTCCTCAATGAAGTCCACTTATCGGATGGGTTTGGCCCCAGAAAACCACGACCCCGACAACTTTTTCCCATTGTTAGAGGATTTTTACCGAAACCGGAAAGCAAAAATTTTTCTGCATCGGAGCGGCAAGAGATATTTTGATAAAAAAGGGTTTTTCAAAAATCAGGATATTTATTACGTCCGATCCTCCTCCCAGATGGAAGAGGCCGCGACTCTTACAAACGATCTGACGAAAGACACTACCTTCTTGGACGGAGCTATTTTTTTTATGATCGCCACTTCCATTTATATGGGATTCAAAGAACTCTACCTCTGCGGTTGCGGTTACACTTATCAACCTCTTCAGTCAGGTCATTTTTACGAGAACTGGACTCAATTAGATGAGGCACCTGTCAACCACCGACATCGGATCATGAAAGATTTTGCGGATAAACATGGAGTCAAGATTTATAATGTGGTGCCCGACGGATTTGAGAGTCCTGTTTACGAAAAAATTTCATGGAATCAAATCATCCTGTAAATTTGGACCGGGAATTTCATTCCACGGGTATCGCCGTGATACGTGATTTTATCGGACCAGACCGGTTGGTCGCCCTGAATCAAGAATTAGATATTCTTTTCAGTCGGCCCTCGGTGAACGGGAGTCTGCAGAGCACCTATTTTTGTCGGGGTTATTGGGGTATTTTCCTCCCCACTATTTCAATCCGCTCTGTCAATCTTCTTGAAATGGCCCTCAGTGTGCGAAACCAATTTTTTGAACTTCTCCCCGAAGCCAATGAGAAAAAATATACCCTCACCGCAATAAACATTTTTTCCGAGGAAGATAACCCCGAAGCGTTGGGTTGGCACACCGATAATCGCAAGGGAATGATCCGAGCTCAGGTCTATCTGAGAGGTGGACAATCGGATTCGGGGGCTTTTCGCTTTATGTTAGGAACGCATGAGCGCGACTATGACGTTGATCATTATTTAACGAAAGAAAAAATCAAAGAATTATCCCCCCGTATCCGCGAATATGCGGAACCCCCGGGATCTATTATTTTTTTCGATTCCAATGGCTTTCACTCTAAGGCCCCTTGCATTAAAAGTCGCCGTACCATCATATTTGAGCTGCAGCCCGGGGGTACCGATTATACTAAATCAAGCATTTATCTCGCCTCCGGAGATTTAACGCATCAGGTAATTGAAAACATAAATTTTTTTATGAATGGGCACCCCAAAAATGTCTTCGCGCACGGGGGAGAGGAAAATTTCCGAAAATCGGGGCCGTTACCGTTTGGATTTGCGGCCAAGATGTTTCTGCTTTCATTGGAAAAGGAGTTGCGGGCGGTGGTTCATCGAGGCATACGTGCCTTTCAATACGTTAGGAAATTTTTAAAACTGCGCTTTTTTAAGATCTGCGAATGAGATCAATCATCAAACCTCAACCGACCGCACAAAAAGTTTACAGGAAACAGGACAGTTTTGTTGCACTACGGATTCAACAGGCCCCGACTCATCTTTTGGAGCGGATTGAAACAATTCGAGCGAACCTCGAAAATCTTGATCTTCCTCCTGACCATCGAGTCGTCATCCGTAAAGCCTGTGAGGATTGGCTCGGCTCAGAGTCGCCTCACTTTTTACTTCATAGTTATGTTCTTGAAGAGATCAACAGGCTGGATGATTCTCTGATCCCTCGTTACCTCTTTTATCGCTATCGTTATGAGGTTTATCCACAAGCCAAAATCTTGGATCAGTTCCCCCCTTGTCTCCAAATAGAGCCTACATCGGTTTGCAACTATCGTTGCGGCTTTTGTTATCAGACCGATGAGGATTTTACGAGGAAGGGAGAAGGACATATGGGAATGATGAATCTGGAAACATTTAAAAAAATCGTGGACCAGGCGGTTGGCCAGTGTGAAGCCGTCACTCTTGCCTCACGGGGAGAGCCGCTTCTTCATCCACAAATCAATGAAATGCTTTCCTATCTTTCAGGTAAATTTCTGGCTTTAAAGATCAATACCAACGCATCACTCCTGGATGAGCGAAAATGCCATGCCCTTCTTGGGGCGGGTATCAATACGATCGTTTTTTCTGCCGATGCCGCGTCAGAACCTTCTTACAGCGATTTCCGTGTCGGGGGTCACTTGGACCGCGTTTTAAAAAATATTGAACTCTTCAACACCATTCGTGACAAACAATACCATCATATCCGAACGATCACCCGAGTGTCGGGAGTCAAAGTCCCGGGAACCCCTGACATTGAAGAAATGGAAAAATTTTGGGGGAAACTCGTCGATCAGGTCGCTTTTGTTGAATATAACCCATGGGAAAAAGTGTATGTTCACCCGATGAATCAGATCCAGACGCCTTGCTCCGACTTGTGGCGTCGAATGTTTGTTTGGTGGGATGGAAAGGTCAACCCCTGCGATGTCGACTACAAGTCGACACTTTGTGTCGGAAGTGTCCATTCTCATTCTTTGTCGGAGATTTGGAGATCGTCTTCCTATCAAAAACTGCGCGAAAAGCATGTTGAAAACGCTCGTTCAAGTCAGTCTCCTTGTAATCGCTGTATCGTCGTTTGAAAAAATAGGTTCCAATTAATTTTCATGACTCCAAAAAAACACCTGCTTGATCTAGACAGATTGCCCAACGCAAGTCTGAATCGATCCGACTATCTCCGGCTTGATAAGAATGAGAACGTGATTGGATTCCCGGAGTCCGTTTTGCAGGATATCCGGCGAATGTTGTCCAATAACCTTATCAGTTTCTACCCTGACGTGACCCCTCTCTACGAAGAATTGGCCAAGTATCTTTCCGTCAAACCGAACCAAATTTATCTTGCAGCCGGTTCCGACGGGGTCATTAAGAGTGTCTTTGAGGTTTTTGTAGAACCAGGCGATGAGGTCCTAACTCTAGAACCGACCTATGCCATGTATTCGGTCTATGCGAAAATGTTCCAGGTGGAATTTCGACGGATCCCTTACACCGCAGAGCTTGATCTCCCTATCAGTCAAGTGATCTCCCGACTTTCAAGTAAAACTAAATTGGTGTGTCTCGCCAACCCCAATAGTCCCACAGGAACCGCATTTTCCATAGAAGATTTAGGGAAGCTTCTTGAGGTAGCGTCGAGACATTCGACACTCGTTTTAGTCGACGAAGCCTATTACGAATATTTTGGGCAAACGGCCCTGGGATTCCTGAATCATTATGACAATCTCATTATGACGCGAACATTTTCTAAAGCTTTAGGCCTTGCTTCGGCTCGTCTAGGATACGCGGTGAGTTCAAAATCAATCATTCACAGTCTTTTCAAAGTTCGGCCGATGTATGAAGTCAATCAGTTTGCCGTTTGTCTCGGCATCTATCTCCTCCGGAATCCGGAATTGGTCCTGACTCATACTGAAACAATCAAGGAATCCAGAAAGAGAGTGCAAAATGAAATCCGGGCCATGGGTCTCGCCTCTCCGGAGACGCACACAAACTTTATTCTTATCCACCTCGGCGATCGAAAAACAGCTCTTACGGTGACAACCCAGCTTCAAAAAGAGGGCATCTTGGTGAGGGGGGGATTCCCCGAACCCTGTCTGGCTCCTTATATCCGAGTCACTCTTGGATCGGAAGGACAGATGAAGCAATTTTTGTCGAAATTCAGTACTCTCTGTGCGTCAATTTCATGCCGAGGGTTGTCAACTAAAAACTGGACATCGTCCCTCACGTTGGCATAAATGTTTTTCGAAAAAAGACAAGGGAACGGTTGTGAAAAATTTAGACAATAGCACCGAAAATAAAACTCGATATTCCACTTTGGCAAAGCACGATTTGCTCCGGCAGTTCAAGGTGCTTTTTGTCTACCCGAATCTTTACATGATGAACATGATGCCGCCCGCCATTTCCGTGATGTCGGCCCTCTTGAAACAAAAAGGCTTCGGGGTGACCCTTTTCGACACTACGTATTACCCGTGGGATCACGCCAACGCGGTGGTTTCCGGCCAAGGGGTGGGGAAATTCGATATGAGTTCCGACAAACGGAAAGAGATGACCCTGCAAGTGAGGCCTTTCAACTTGGAAGAGCGTGGCATCCAGCCTAAGGACACGAACATGGCGGAGGATTTCAAGGAGCTCGTGGATACGTTCAAGCCGAATCTCATCGCCTTGTCTTGTGTGGAGGACACTTTTTCCCAGGGTCTTTTCCTGCTGAACCAAATCCGGGACCGGAAAATTCCAACGGTTCTCGGCGGTGTGTTCGCCACGTTCGCGCCTCAGATCGCCATTTCGAAAGATGCCGTCAACATGGTCTGCGTGGGGGAAGGAGAAGGGGCAATCGTGGAACTCTGCGAGAGGATGGCCACGGGCAGGGAATATTTTGACGTGCAAAACCTTTGGGTGAAAGACGCCCAAGGGCAGATTCGCAAAAACAGGCAACGCCCCTTGGTGGAACTGGACACACTGCCCATTCAGGACTTCGAAATTTTCGAAGAGAACCGCATCTACCGTCCCATGGCGGGTAAAGTCTATCGCATGATCCCCATCGAGACCCACCGCGGCTGTCCTTAT